>ERZ824473.46-NODE-46-length-194393-cov-14.349829_pt1 | contig 194393 bp, 149 predicted proteins | sample MGYA00519874_ERZ824473 | MGnify/ENA primary metagenome ERZ824473 (study PRJEB31778, sample SAMEA3449151) | human gut metagenome | biome: human gut; feature: human-associated habitat; material: faeces | place: United Kingdom | collected 2010/2012 ...
GTAAAAGTGGGAGAGTAGATAGCCGCCGTTTTTAGAAAGTAGAGTTAAAGAGCTCAAAAGAGAAAAGGAGTTAGTCGTAAGACTGGCTCCTTTTTCTGTTTCTGCCTTTTCGATTAAACTTCTGCCGGAAAAGACTTCACGGGAAGAACGGATATCTTCATGTGGAAGATGTGTCGGATTGGTGGGGGGGAAGTGTTTTTTCGGAGGATTGTTAGTTGGGGAATACTTTGGAGGTATAATTGGGGATTTTTTAGGAAGAATGTGGAATAATTCTACATATATGGATTGTGATTTGGGTAACAAGCAATTTCATATTGGGTATATTGTATTAAGAACAAGCTACATAATGTTTTTTAACGCTTGAGTTGAAACAATGGTACGATTATTTCATTTCTTAATTTAGAGATAGATATATAGCAAGTTTAAATGTCAATTATAGATATTAAAATGGTAGGAGAAAGATTGGTTAAAGGGGCTGTGTTTTTAGCCTTGATGGTGTTAACAACAGGATGTCGACATAAGGATGAACCTTTGAGGCCTCTTGTGATTGTTGATAAACCGGCGAAGGAAGATGTACAGATTTTTGGTGAATATGTCGGACGCATCCGGGCAGCCCGGTTCGTGGAAATACATGCTCGTGTCGAAGGTTATCTGGAAAAGATGTTGTTTGTGGAAGGAAAGGAAGTAAAGCAGAACGAACCTCTTTTCATTATTAATTCGGCTCTTTATAAGGCAAAGGTGGAGAAAGCCAAGGCGCAACTGAAAAAGAACGAAGCACAAGCTGCAAAAGCCAAACGCGATGTAGAACGTTTGCAGCCCTTGTATGAGCAGCATGCTGCCAGCCAATTGGATTTGGATAATGCATTAGCCTCGTTAGGAGACGCAGAGGCGGATATCGCCATGAGCAAGGCCGATCTGGACCAGGCACAACTTGAATTGAGTTATACGACTGTGACCTCTCCTTTGGCCGGATATATCAGCGAACGTTTTGTGGATGTCGGTGCTTTGGTTGGTCCCGGTGTAAACTCCAAATTGGCGGCCGTCGTAAAGAGTGACACTGTTTTAGTAGACTTCAAGATGACGGCATTGGACTATCTGCGTGCCGAACGTCGTAATATTAAATTTGGAGAACAAGACACGTCCCGTTCCTGGCAACCGACCGTGACAGTTACCTTAGCCGACGATTCAGAATACCCTGTTAAAGGGATAGTGGATTTCGCCGATCCGATTGTAGATCCGCAGACCGGTACATTTGGTGTACGTGCTGAGCTTTCCAATCCGAATCAGAAACTTCTTCCGGGGCAGTTCACAAAGGTGAAACTCTTGCTGGATGTTCGTGAACATGCAATTGTTGTTCCCCGTAAAGCTATTTCCATAGAGAAAGGGGGAGCTTTCATTTATGTAGTCCGCCGGGATAATGTGGCAGAAAAACGTTTTGTGCAGACTGGCCCAGAGATCGGAAACAACATCGTTATAGAACGTGGATTGGGTGAAAACGAACAAGTTGTAATAGAAGGCTATCATAAGTTAGTCCCCGGTATGCTGGTACAGCCGATACAGGCGGGTGACGATAAAGCGATTGAAGCATTAAGGGCAGAGGAGGAAGGCGAATGAAACCGGGATTCTTTATAGACCGTCCCGTTTTCTCGACAGTACTTTCTTTGGTGATTGTTATTGTTGGGATTATCGGATTGGTGATGTTGCCGGTGGACCAGTATCCGCAGATCACTCCGCCGGTTGTGAAGATTAGTGCCTCGTATCCGGGTGCAAGTGCTATGACGGTATCGCAAGCTGTTGCAACTCCTATCGAACAGGAGTTGAATGGTACGCCGGGTATGATCTATATGCAAAGTAGTAGCTCTAATTCGGGAGGTTTGACTATCACTGTCACGTTCGATGTGAATGCGAATCCAGACCTTTCGGCCGTAGAAATCCAGAACCGTGTGAAACTGGCGGAATCCCGTTTACCGGCAGACGTTGTGCAGAACGGTATCACGGTAGAAAAACAATCAGCCAGTCAGTTGATGACACTGAGCCTACTTTCGGACGATCCTCGTTTCGACGAGATCTATTTGAGTAACTTTGCGACTATTAATGTGTTGGATGTGCTGCGTCGTATTCCCGGTGTCGGTCGTGTCTCGAATATCGGTAGCCGTTATTATGGTATGCAGATCTGGGTTTATCCGGATCGTTTGGCAAACATGGGGTTGACAGTAAAGGACTTGCAGAATGCCCTGAAAGAACAAAACAGCGAATCGGCGGCCGGTGAGTTAGGAAAACAACCTGTATTGGATGTCGATATCACGCTGCCTGTTACTGCCAGAGGACGTTTGTCTACGGTAAAGGAGTTCGAAGATATTGTAGTTCGTGCCAATCCGGATGGCTCTATTGTCCGTATTCGTGATGTGGCAAGAGTTTCACTTGAAGCCTCTTCTTATTCGACGGAAAGTGGATTGAACGGAAAAAATGCGGCTATACTTGCTATCTATATGCTACCGGGAGCCAATGCACTGGAGGTAGCTACGAATGTAAAGGAAGCGATGAAAGAGATCAGCCAGAACTTTCCTGAAGGACTGGAATATAAGTTCCCCTTCGATGCAACCGAATATATATCGCAATCTATCCATGAGGTATATAAAACCTTGTTTGAAGCCTTGTTCCTGGTTGTATTGGTGGTATTCTTGTCTTTGCAGAACTGGCGTGCAGCCTTGATACCGACAATCGCCGTCCCTATCTCTCTGATCGGAACATTCGGTTTTATGCTAATTATGGGTTTCTCGCTCAACATGTTGACATTGTTAGGCTTGATTCTGGCAATCGGTATCGTGGTGGATGATGCGATCGTCGTGGTAGAAAATGTGGAACGTTTGATGCATGAAGAACATCTGACGGCTCGTGAGGCTACTCATAAAGCCATGCATGAGTTGTCGGGAGCCTTGATTGCTACCTCTATGGTGTTGGCGGCCGTGTTTGTTCCCGTTAGCTTTTTGAGTGGAATTACCGGAGCTTTATATCGTCAATTCTCCATTACGATCGTAGTCTCCGTACTGTTATCCACAGTTGTGGCGTTGACGTTAAGCCCTGCCATGTGTGCGATTATCCTACGCCCAAACAGGAAGAAAAAGAATATTGTTTTTCGTAAGATCAATATCTGGTTGGCCAAAGGAAATAGTAAATACGGGCATTTATTGGAAAAAGCGATTCAGAATCCGAGGCGTATCTTGGCTGGTTTCGGAATGGTGATCGTGTTTATCTTCGTGTTGAACCGGGTGATCCCGACCAGCTTTATCCCCGAAGAAGACCAAGGGTTCTTTACAGTCGAACTGGTGATGCCCGAGGGAGCGACTTTGGAACGCACGCGTAAAGTCACAGACCGCGCCATCGCTTTTATCGAGAATCTGCCGGCTGTCGCATATGTACAGAATGTGACCGGTAGCAGCACGCGTGTCGGAACTTCGCAGAGCCGTTCCACCCTGACCGTTATTCTGAAACCTTGGGAAGAACGCAAATCTTCCAATATGGGAGTAGAGGACGTAATGGAACAATGTCGTAAAGAGTTCTTATATTATCCAGAGATACTGGCCTACCTGAACCGTCCTCCTGTAATTCCTGGGTTAGGAGAGAGTGGAGGTTTGGAAATGCAACTAGAGGCTCGTGGCGATGCCAGCTGGGAAAACTTGGTGGCAGCTACCGACACTTTTATGCTCTACGCATCGCAAGCGCCGGAACTGACAGGTGTGTCATCTGCCTTGCAGTCGGAGATACCGCAGCTCTACTTCAATGTGGACCGTGATCGCGCGAAGTTCCTCGGTATTCCGTTGACGGATATCTTCTCGACCATGAAGGCTTATTTGGGTTCTGTCTATGTAAACGATTTTAACATGTTCAATCGTATATATAAAGTATATATCCAGGCAGAAGCTCCATATCGTGCAACGCGTGATAATCTTGGTCTGTTTTTCGTCCGTGCACAGAACGGTTCGATGGTTCCGTTGACTGCACTGGGAACGACCAGCTATACGACCGGACCGGGGACGATTAAACGTTTTAATATGTTTACGACAGCCGCTATCAGTGCTGTTGCTGCTCCCGGATATAGCTCGGGCGAAGCAATGGCCGCTATGCAAAGGATTGCTCGCGAGCATCTTCCGGAGAATATCGGATTGGAGTGGAGCGGACTTTCCTATCAGGAGAAAAAGGCTGGCGGACAGACTGGATTCGTGCTGGCGTTGGTATTCCTTTTCGTGTTCCTTTTCCTGGCTGCCCAATATGAAAGCTGGATCGTGCCGATTGCCGTACTGCTTTCATTACCGGTAGCTGCATTGGGAGCTTATCTCGGAATATGGGTGACGGGCCTGCATAATGACATTTATTTTCAAATCGGTCTGGTGACGTTGATCGGTCTGGCGGCAAAGAATGCGATCCTGATTGTCGAGTTTGCCAAAATACAGGTCGATTCCGGAGTCGAGGTTGTCAAAGCCGCCCTTCATGCTGCCCGGATGCGTTTCCGTCCGATCCTGATGACCTCATTGGCATTTGTTTTGGGTATGCTTCCGATGGTACTGGCAAGCGGACCGGGTTCTGCTTCACGTCATAGTATCGGCACAGGTGTATTCTTTGGGATGCTGGTCGCCATCACAGTCGGAATTGTTTTGGTTCCTTTCTTCTTTGTTTTGATTTACAAGATAAAAGGTAAAGTCAGAATGGAACGTATTCTTCGTCGAACAACAAGAAAATAATTACAATGAAACAAAATATCTATGTATTCATGGTCCTGTCCCTTACGCTGGCACTTTCTTCCTGCAAGATCGGTAAGAAGTACGCTCGCCCTGAACTGGACCTTCCGGAAGAGATTGTGGCAGGGGCGGATACCGCTTCGATCGACAGCATTCCTTGGCAGAGCCTGTATGCCGATACGACTTTGCAGCGCCTGATCACCATTGCTCTTGATAATAATAAAGATATGAAGATTGCCGCGGCGAAAATAAAGGAGATGATCGCCACGAAACGGATCACTTTCGCTGAGCAGTTTCCAGAAATAGGGGCTCGGATCTACGGACAGAAAGAGCGTCTGAATTATGGAGGTGATGACCCGAAGCCTGATCCTGAATACGGAGCCAAGCTGACCCTTTCGTGGGAATTGGATCTGTGGGGGAATCTCCGCTGGGCAAACGAAGCGGGGATTGCTGCCTACCTGCAATCGGTGGAAGCACGTCGTGCCTTGCAGATGACGTTGGTGGCGGAAGTGGCTGCCGCTTATTATGAGCTTTGCGCGCTCGATCAGGAACAGGCCATTGTGCGTCACACCTTGGCTGCACGTCGCGAGGGCGTCCGACTGGCTAAGCTGCGTTTTGAAGGAGGTCTGACTTCCGAGACGTCCTACAGTCAGGCACAGGTGGAGTTGGCACGTACGGAGACCTTGCTTCCTTCGCTTGAACAGAAGATCAAGATAAAGGAGAATGACCTTTCTTTCCTGCTTGGACAGTATTCAGGGGATGTCCCGCGCGGATTGTCCTTGCGTGAACAGCATTTGCCGGCAACATTGCCGGTCGGCCTGCCTTCTTCCTTGCTTGAACGGCGCCCGGACATGCGGCAAGCGGAGCAAAAACTGCGTGAAGCGAATGCCAGGGTAGGAGTGGCTCAAACCGATCTTTTCCCGAAGATTAGCCTGACTGGTAATTTAGGCTTTGAAAACGAAGAACTGACGAATTTCATCAAGAGTCCCGCTTGGTTTCTTGCTGGCGATTTATTGCAACCATTGTTTGCTATGGGTAAGAACAAAGCAAAACTGAAAGCGGCTCGTGCCCGCTATGAGCAGGAAGTATATAATTACCAGAAAAGCGTGCTCGGTGCTTTTAAAGAAGTGGGCAATGCAATCATCACGATCCGCAAGGCAAAGGAGGTTCGCCTGTCATACGAGAGATTGCTCAATGCTGCCGATACTTACCTTCAGTTGGCACAATTGCAGTATATCAACGGTGTCACCAGCTATATGGATGTTCTTGATGCCCAGCGTGGTTTGCTTGACGCCCAACTTAGCCTGAACAAGGCGATGCTTGACGAATTACTGTCGACGGTCTACCTTTATAAGGCGTTGGGAGGAGGTTGGGAGTAAAGCCAACTGATTTCTGAAAGCCCCTTTTCCTTTGGTCAACCAAGGGGAAAAGGGGCTTTTTTGATACCGAAAATCTCACTATCTTTGTTTCCTCTTTCGCAATCAATAAAGTAAAGTAGATATGGAAAGTTTCGCAACATTAATAAAGAGTAGAAGAAGTACCCGTAAATTCACGGACCAGTTATTGAATCCGGAGCAGGTGGAAATGATATTGAAAGCCGCCTTGATGGCACCGGCTTCCAAACGGAAGAATCCCTGGCAGTTCGTTGTCGTGGAGGACAAGGAAATGTTGGCTAAGTTGTCGGTATGCAAACCGGCAGGAGCTGCGTTCCTGAAAGATTGCGCGTTGGCCGTTGTTGTGCTGGCGAATGTGATGGAAAGCGATGTTTGGGTGGAAGATGCTTCGATTGCTTCTATCTATATGCAATTGCAGGCCGAAGATTTGGGATTGGGCAGTTGCTGGTGCCAGATCCGTAATCGGCAGACGGAAGACGATGCGGATGCTGCGCAGTATGTGCGGGGACTGCTCGATGTGCCTTACCAACTGGAAGTCTTGTCCATCATCGGCATAGGATATAAGGATCAGGAACGTAAGCCGTTTGACGAATCACATCTGCAGTGGGAAAAGATACATCTTGGAACTTTCCGCATGCCAACTGAAGACAAACAGGAGGAAGCATGAAAGTCATTTTTTTAGGTTCTGGCAACCTGGCGACACGTCTGTCTCTCGAAATGCATCGCAAAGGGATACGGATCGGACAGGTGTATAGCCATACGCCGGAAAATGCGCAACAGCTGGCCGCCCTGTTGGGCTGTCCCTGGACAACCGATCCTGAAGCTGTCGAGACGGATGCCGACCTGTATGTCTTTTCCTTAAAAGATACGGTTTTGGTGGATGTAATTGCCCGTGTAAGGCCGAACGACGGCTTGTGGGTGCATACGGCAGGTAGTATGCCGATGGATGTTTTCAGCGGCCATACGGCCAATTACGGAGTTCTGTATCCGATGCAGACATTTAGCAAAACGCGTGAGGTAGATTTCAGTGTGATTCCTTTTTTTCTTGAAGCCAATACGTCTGAAAATGCCGGTAAGTTGCAACAATTGGCGGAGAAACTTTCGGGAAATGTCCGTTTCCTGTCGTCCGACAAACGTAAATGTTTGCATCTGGCAGCTGTCTTTGCCTGCAATTTTACCAACCATATTTATGCGTTGGCTGTTAAATTATTGCAGGAACAGGATATACCGGCCAATGTTCTGCTGCCGCTTATAGACGAGACGGCAGCTAAGATACACACGATGCCGCCGAAGGTGGCGCAGACTGGTCCGGCTATCCGGTATGATGAGAATGTGATCAATAAACATTTGGCTATGCTGGGCGATTCTGATATGCGGTCGATCTACCAGCTAATCAGCCAAAGTATACATAAGGAGGCACAACATGAGTAGTATCAATTATGATTTGAGTAAGATAAAGGCTTTTGTTTTTGATGTGGACGGTGTTTTGTCCTGTGATGTAATTCCTTTGCACCCGAACGGCGATCCTATGCGTACCGTTAATATAAAGGACGGCTATGCTTTGCAGCTTGCTGTTAAAAAAGGCTATCATGTAGCCATTATTACGGGAGGCTATACGGAAGCGGTACGGATACGCTTTTCGCGTCTCGGCATTACCCATATTTATATGAAAAGTGCCGTGAAAGTTCACGATTATAAGGATTTTCTGAAAAAGACCGGTTTGCAGCCCGAAGAGGTCATGTATGCTGGAGATGATATTCCTGATTACGAAGTAATGACAATGGTCGGCCTGCCTGTGGCACCCGCTGATGCGGCTCCTGAGATCAAGCGTATCGCCAAATATATCTCCCACAAGAACGGGGGGGACGGCGTTGCCCGCGATATAATCGAACAAACCATGAAAGCCCAGGGCCACTGGATGGGTGACGAGGCTTTCGGCTGGTAGAACGAAACTGATAAAATTGGATAATGAAAAGCATACTCCCTAACCTGAGTCAATATAAAATTGTATTAGGCTCCAACTCTCCCCGGAGGCGCGAATTGCTGGCAGGATTGGATATTGACTTTGAAGTACAGACGATCCCGGGTATAGACGAATCCTTTCCCAAAACACTGCGGCCAGACGAGGTTCCGGTCTATATCGCCAGGAAAAAGGCTGAAGCCTACATCTCTTCGATGTTGGCAGACGAATTGTTGATTACTGCCGATACGATCGTGTGGACTTTCGGTGAAATTTTAGGTAAACCGAAAGACCGCGAAGACGCTATCGCCATGCTTCGGAAACTGTCCGGGCGTGTACATGAGGTGATTACCGGTGTTTGTATTACGACAAAAGAGAAAACGGTTTCTTTTTCAGCTTCATCGGCCGTTTGTTTTGCCAGCCTGGATGATGACGAGATCGTCTACTATGTCGATAAATACTGCCCGTTTGATAAGGCCGGTAGCTACGGTATACAGGAATGGATCGGTTACGTGGCGGTCGAAGCTATCAACGGCAGCTTTTATAATGTGATGGGACTACCGGTCAGGCTGCTTTATCAGGAGTTGAAGAAGTTCTGAAGATTGGACAAAATTCTATGTTTTAGGGTGATTTATTGAAGGTAAGGCGAATAGGAAGTCCGTATTTTTGTGATATTAATTTTAAATATCATGAAAAAGATCTACTATTTGCTTGTGTGTCTGTTTTTCCTGCAATCCGTTTTTGCAGCAAGGGAGAAACAGATCTTCGATATCCGTTTGCAGAATGGGTTGAATATGAATGTGGAAGTTTGTACGGATGGAATATTCCGGATTCGGGTTACTCCTCATTCAACCTTTTCTGAGTCGTTGATGCAACGCTACGGAATTATTAAAACGGATTGGAGTCCGGTTCCGGTTTCCCAAAAAGACAATAAACAACAGTTTGAAGTATCGACCGGTGCCTATCGGCTGAAAATCGATAAAAAGACCGGTGCTATATCTGTTTCTGACCGGAAGGGGCGGGTGATTATCGAGAAAGTAATCTTTCTTACCTCTGCCGATCCGTTGTGTACTGACCTGGGAGAAGTGATCAATGCCAAATACAAGGACATGAAAGTCCCCAACAATGGTACGATCATCGGCGACGACAAAAATCCGGGAAGTATGAAAGACCAGGCGGAAACCGGCGATTATAAGAACGTCAGTATCCTTTCGATTTCGCTGAAGGACGGCGAACGTTTCTATGGTGGTGGCAGTACCAGTCGCGACCATATTCAGCATCGGGGTGAACTGTTGCGTATGTGGACCACTTACCAACATACCGAGATTCCGATGCCTTTTATGATCAGTTCCGAAAATTGGGGTATCTTCAACAACACGACACGGAAGAATTTTTTCGATATCGGCAGCTACCAGCCGGATGTTTTCTCTATTTATAATACGACGGACGAGGCGGATTTCTATTTGATGTTCGGCAGTTCGATGCCTGATGTGATCAACGATTATACGGCTATTACCGGCCGACCTTACTTATTGCCGAAATATGCATACGGGTTGTGTTTTGGTCCGAATATGCTGGAAGACCAATTCGACATTCTGAATGATGCCGTACGTTTTCGTGAGATGGGGGTCCCTTGTGACCTATTCTGGCTCGAACCTCAATGGATGGAGAAACGCTATGATTTCTCGACCAAAAAGAAATGGAACTATCAGAAGTTTTCGGCTGAAGCTTATTGGGATTCCACTCGCTATCCGAAGAAGGAAAACCACCGTCTGCTTATCGGTCGTCTACATGGGATGGGGTATCATATGGGACTTTGGCTCTGTATCGAGTATGATCTGAGCGTTCCGGAGGAGGATGCGTTGGCGAAAGCGATGGGAAAGCCTCTTTCCGGCCAGGAGCATTGGATGGAGCATTTGAAAAATTTTGTGGATAATGGCGTGGACGGTTTCAAGATGGACCCGGCACGTACAATAGATGAACATCCGAATTTTAAGTATTACAACGGACATACCGATAAAGAGATGCATAACCTGAACCAGATCCTTCTGCCGAAGCAGATGTACAAGATGATGCGTGAACATACAGGACTTCGTTCCTGGCATCATTATACTGCCGGTTGGTCGGGAACGCAGCACTGGAGTGCTTCCACCAGCGGTGATAACGGGGGAGGGCGTACGGCGCTGTTCGACCAGTTGAACTTGGGTATGAGTGGTTTTCTTAATACTTCTTGCGACGTGATGAATGTCAATAAGGACGAGGAGTTGCAAAGCCTTCATTTTGGCCTTTTCCTGCCATGGGTGCAGATCAATAGTTGGTATTCGTTGCATCAGCCGTTCTATTTCCCAGAGAAAGAAAAGAAGATGTACCGGGATTATGTGAAGCTGCGTTACGCGTTGATGCCCTATATTTATTCGGCGGCGCTGGAAGGGGCGCAGACCGGTATGCCGATCGTACGCTCCATGCCTTTGATGTTTCCAGATGACCGCAAGACGGATGATATGGTCTACCAGTATATGTTCGGCCAAAATTTTTTAGTCGGTATCTTTAGTGATTCGATCTACCTGCCGAAAGGGAACTGGTTTGACTTTTGGACAGGAGAAAAATTGGCCGGCGGAAGGGAAATCAAGCATGTGATACCTGATAACCGCGCAGGGTTGCTGTTCGTACGCGAAGGGGCGATTATACCGTTCCAAAAAGATATGCAATTCATAGGAGAGAAGCCGTTGGATACCTTGATGGTGAAAGTATTTCCCAAAGATATCTCTTCCTATACGATGTATGAAGATGATGGTAAAACATATGATTATGAAAATGGAGCGATTGCCGCAACCCGTTTTGAATGTAAGCAGAGCGGACGGACAGTTGAGTTCACTGTCTTCCCGGTGGAAGGATCGTATGACGGCATGTGCAAAGCACGGACATACGAATTGGAGATCGACGTCCCGCAGCGCCCGTCGGAAGTACTGGTAAACAATATTCCGGTAACAGACTGGCAGTATGGCGACGATCATAAGGTACGCGTCAGCTTACATCAGGAAAATAACGAACAGGTGAAAGCCATACTTCGTTAGTTCAGTTCGCTCCGCTTTTCATTTTGATAATATTCGATTAGGTATAAAGTTTTGGCTAAAGATGGACAGATAGGGAGTATGACAGGACGATCCGGATCCCATTCCGGGTCGTCCGTTATCATTTCGGAAAGCGGACCGGCATGCATGAGTATGAGCCGTGTCGATGTGATGGCTGTCGCAATAAATGATTTTTCGGCAGGCAGTAATACAAAATACCCCTCGTCCACATCGGCAACCGGCATATGGTTTCTATTATAGATCACCAGTTTTCCGGAAGAGACAAACAATAAGACATTGCCGGTATCATCCGTATTACATAAAATCTCTCCTGCTTTTCCTATTTTACACTCAAACTGGTTCAGGACGTTTCTTATCATATTTCAATCAGGAATTATCCAAACTTATCATTGTTTCCGTTTAGGCAGATACTGGAGCATCCCTTTTGAGTATTCAATCTGATGCTTCCCACTCTCGTCGGCATATATCACATAGTATTCGATCTCAGGTACGGAATCAGCCATTTGCCGGGCTTTTTCCAACCCCATTGCCATAAATGCAGTGGCGTAGGCATCGGCTGTCATACAGTCGTTTGCAACGATTGTGGCGCTCAATACGCTCTGTTCGGCTGGATAACCAGTACGGGGGTCGATCGTATGGGCATATTTTTTACCATCTTTGATATAAAAGTTGCGGTAGTTGCCGGAAGTGGCAATCGCACCTTTTTTACATAGCTGGACGATTTCGTCATAATTATTTTTGGTACCGTCCGGATCGTCTTCCGGGAGGTTGATGCCGGTGCGCCAGCATACGCCATTCTGATTGACACCCTTTACCACCACTTCGCCGCCAATCAAAATCATATAGTTTTCCACTCCCTCTTTCTCAAGCAGACGGGCGATCACATCGCAGGAATATCCTTTGGCTATGGCGGAGCAGTTCAGTAGCAGACGGGGATCATCTTTCACGATCTTCTTGCCCTCCAGATGTACTTTCCGGTAACCAACAAAAGTTTTGAGGCTGTCGATCATGGCAGGTGTCACACTGTCCTTTTTATTGAAGCCGAATCCCCAAAGATTGACCAGAGGGGCACAGGTGATATCGAAAACACCATCCGAATTGCGGGAGACTTCCATCGACTTGTTAAATACCTCCGTAAACCATTCATCCACTTCTACCGCTTCGTTATTATTCACTTTTGCGATGATTGAATTAGGGTTGAAGGGATTCAGGGACAGGTTGAACTTTTGCAATTCGGCATCGATTTTATCCGTTAAAATATGAGGTGCTTCATATTTGATCGTGTATAGGGTATGGAACACGGTACCACTTTCTTCGTAATATTGTTTTTTGCCTTTGCACGAGACGAAGAACAGAAGCCCTACAATAACCGGTAAATAAATTTTCTTATGCATCTTTCTATTGTTTAGTTGGCTGCAAAGATAGTGCAAATCTTTGGTTTGCAAAATGTCACTACTACCCTACCAAAATAGGATTAGTAAGGCATATTTTGAGAATTAGTATAGCGGGTAATATTTTTTAACATACTAAAAAGTACTACTTTGTCTGTATAAAATAGCAAAATGATACTTTCTCGAATCTCTTGTTTTTGGGTAGAGGATCAGATACGGTTGTTTCTGGTTTTGTTCTTTAGTGCACATCCCGGACATCCTTGACAAGGATTGTCCGTTCCGGTGGGATGTGCAAAGAACTTATATATTTTCTTTCCGATGCAGAAAATGACGATAAGTCCGATGATGAGAACTGCTATTTCTTGCCACATAAAAGTGGTGTATTAATTGAACAGGTTCATAAAGAAATGTCCCGTTTGGTAGACCACACATGAGACGATCCATGCAAGTACGCAGGTATAAATGATTACAAATATACCCCATTTCCAAGAGCCGGATTCGTGGACAATGGCCGATATCGTAGCGATACAAGGGAAATAGATCAGAACAAAGAGCATGAAACTCAGTGCGATCAAAGGGGTAAAGATCGGTTCTCCCTCGGCATTTTTATCCTGTTTCAATCGTTCGGTCAGGACTTGGCTGTCGTCCGACTCTCCTGTATATAAGACGCTCAACGTGCTGACGACAACTTCTTTGGCAGCCATACCAGTCAACAGGCTGACGCTCATCTTCCAGTCGAAACCCAGCGGATGGAGTATCGGTTGTATGGTTTGACCGATGCGACCGATATAGGATTCCTGTTGGTGATCCATCGATTTCAAACGTTCCAGTTCGGCGATAGTTTCCGCTTTCTCCTCTGGGGGTATAGCAGACTGTTCCACTTCGGCGATCTGTTTGTCAAAAACATCTCCGTTTTCCGAATGACGAGGAAAATATCCCAAGAACCAGATGATGATAGAAGCGATCAAGATGACCCCCCCCATCTTGTGCAGATATTGCTTGGCTTTTTCCCACATATGAATCATAATTGATTTACCTGTCGGCATGCGGTAAGGAGGAAGTTCCATCACGAAAGGTATATCTTCGTCATTGAAGAGAAAACGTTTGAACAGGCGTGCCATCAGGACGGCGAGCAGAATCCCCGAAGCATAGAGGATCAGCATGACCGTTCCGGCCGTCTGGGGGAAGAAAGCACCTGTCAGCAGGACATACACCGGAAGGCGGGCACTACAGCTCATTAACGGGTTTACCAGCATGGTGATCATCCGGCTGTTACGGCTTTCGATCGTACGAGAGGCCATGATGGCCGGTACGTTGCAACCGAAGCCCATCACAAGCGGGATAAACGATTTGCCGTGCAGTCCCATCTTATGCATGATCTTATCCATGATGAAAGCGGCACGTGCCATATAACCGGAGTCTTCCATGAAGGAGATAAAGGCATATAGTATCAGGATGTTAGGCAGGAATACGATAACACCTCCCACGCCTCCTATAATGCCATCGACCAACAGATCCTTCAATGGACCTTCGCTCATATTACCTCGCACGAACTCTCCGATCCAGCCCACGAATGATTCGATCCATTCCATCGGGTATTCTCCCAGACGGAAAGTTGCTTCGAACATGATCCACATGAAAAGGATAAAAATCGGGAAGCCCAGCACTTTATGAGTTACGAATAGATCAATGATCTGTGTGCTTGTCGCTTCTTTTATTTTGTTTTGCTCGTAGGTCTCACGCAGTGCACCGGAAATAAAACCGTAGCGGGCATTGGTGAAAGCTGTCTCACAATCTTCTTTCAGAAGGGTTTCGATTTGAGCGACATTGCGGTCGCGTTCATGAAGGACTGTTTCGGCACCAGGCATTGACTCCACGAAAGATTCCACTTCCGGATCGCCTTCAAGCAACTTGATGGCGAGGTTGCGTTTGGAAAGGCTTTTGGGTACATTCCCATTCAGTTTCAAAGCATGCCTTACCGGATAAATGGCCTTTTCCAACACGTCGCCGTAGTTGATATGGATATGACGGAGCACGGGGTCTTCTTCTTCGTAGACCTTTATGACGCGGTTGAAAAGTTCTTCGATACCGAAACCGGTCTTACTGATGGTCGGGACAATCGGCGTACCAATCATCCTTGAGAGAGAGTTGTGATCAAACTTATTTCCGTGCCGTTCCAATTCGTCGTACATGTTGAGGGCGATGACCATACGCACATCCATGTCGATCAGTTGGCAGGTCAGATACAGATTACGTTCCAGGTTGGAAGCATCGACTACATTAATCACGATATCCGGCTGTTCTTCATTCAAGTGCTTGCGAACGTAGAGCTCTTCAGGAGTGTAAGCCGATAGGGAATAGGTTCCCGGCAGGTCTACGATCTTAAAGGTGTAGCCATTCTGATGGAATGTCCCGGCCTTGGCGTCGACAGTCACGCCGCTGTAGTTGCCGACATGCTCGTGTGCACCGGATGCGAAATTGAATAAAGATGTTTTACCGCAATTGGGATTTCCGACCAATGCGACATTGATGGTTTTGCCTTTGTGCATGGCCATGGCCTGCAGGCTCTTGCCGGAAGTTTGGATATAGGAATCCACTGGGCGGTTTTCCGGTTTTTCGGTACCGGCTTCTGTGAATTCGGCTGCACTGACGACTTCTATCATTTGTGCGTCATTTCGTCTCAGTGAAACGTCATAACCCATTACACGATAATGTATAGGGTCTTTAAGCGGTGCGTTCTGGATGACATCAACCTCTTTTCCTCTGATAAACCCCATTTCGATAATGCGCTTGCGGAATGCTCCGCGTCCCATTACCTTTACTATAACCCCTTTTTCGCCTGTACGAAGTTCTGATAGTCTCATCTTTTTAAAATCTTGCGCAAAGGTAGCATGAAATGGTAATATGGTCAATACCGTATTGTAGGTATTTTTTTGTTAGTTTTGTCTCCGTAAAGGCTTTAAAATATGACTATGTGGAACAATGTTATATTATGTTTGGGGTCCAATACGGATTGCGAGGCGAATCTAAAGTCGGCGGCCAGTCTGTTGCGTGCCTATTTCGGATCGATCCGGTTCTCTGAAGCGATTTATACGGAGCCGATAGGTTTACCTGATTCCGGCTTATTCCTGAACCAAGTGGCTGTTGTCGGTACGAATGCTTCGCTGGAAGAGGTGAGGCGGGCTGTGAAGGCGATGGAAAAACGATTGGGACGCATGTCGGACAGTAAGCAGAAAGGGAAGATTCCGATCGATATAGACCTGCTTTTATGGAATGGAACAATCCTGAAACCTGCCGATTGGGAAAAGGAGTATGTGCAACAACTCTTCCGGTCTGTTGCGGATTAGGAGACGTAACCCATAGCTTTGGCTATTGTAACTCATCGTCCTTTGTTATCGCTCTGTAGGTGCAGGGTTATAAACGGGGCAAGTAGGAAACCTGCTTTTCCGCTGATCCTGATCAGACCGTTGATACCTAAGCAAATGAGTGTGGAGATCGGGTTGGAGCGATCCGTGTTGTAGAAACCTTTTCCTATCCGGACTTGATAACCGAAAGGTTTTGCCAGCGATCGATATGTTTCAATGGGTAAGATGCGTTCCGTCCAATTCCCGTTTCGTGGATCGCAGGTGTTGAAAGCATCTTTCAATAGGGGATAGGAACCGGTCTTGACAGCCTTGTGGATATGTGGGAAGGTAAGTCCGCGCGTCTTTCGTGCTGCTTCTTTCGCTTCGGCAGGAGAAAGGGCTGGAAAGTGCAGTTGGATATAATGCAGACGTAAAGCATAATATTCCTTTTCCCAAGTGGTCATAAGCCGATGCAGCCTTCTTTTTACATACGGGTTAAAAGGTGTGGAGGCCGTTGTAAACAACATTTGCATCTTGTTGTCGATGGCAATCAAATTGGCGAAAAAAGCCGACAGGTCGTAAACGTGTTCGATCAGGTCGGTCGCGATCAGCAATTGTGGCTTGGCTTTATTTGCCGAGCACCAATCTGCTAAGGTGTCTGAGTCTCCATGAAGAATAATGTCAGGTCCTGTATTGACCAGCTCTTTCAAGATGCGGATCGTATCGACGGAATCCGGATTGAGGTCGATGTAGATGACTCGGCCGATTCCGGCTTGTTTGGCAAGCATACTCAGGAAGCCGCTTCCGCCACCATAGTCGATAAGTGTTATCTCCTCCGGTGAGCTACCGATAGATTCCAGCCCTTTAAGGAGACAGTCCGCATAGATTTTCATGTAATAGGATAAAACCGGTTTCAGCCGGGCAATATAACGTTTGTTATATTTACTGATAGGCAATCGTTCGTAATCGATAGCCTTTAGTTGGCTAACCAACGCTTGTGCTGCTTGTCGGATATCATACTTCATAGATCAAATGTAAGAGGTGTTCGCCTTGATATTGATTGGAATAAGTCGGATAAAGAAAGTCGCGGCGCTGCTCGATCAACTCCGGAGCCATATTGGTATGCATCAATTTCCGACAGATGAGGATCATTTCGTCCGGAGTGTCGGCGATATGGCAGAGTGGCTCCAGTCCGCTACCTGCTATCATCAGTCGGTTGACCACTGTATGGCGTCCGGCAAACAGGCTGTTCAGTAGTTTTAGTTTCAATCCGGTTGCTTGAAAAGTGATCAAGGCATGTATTTGTGCATTGTGTATCAAACTGTTCATCAGCTTTTCTGACGGATTGGCTTCGATATGGATATTCGGATAGGGAGCTGCCGCTTTCAACAAAGAAGCCGGCGGGTTCATACCGGCAATGATGCAACGGCAGTCCAGTTTACTGAACACGTTCCGGATAAGAAAGAGGGCTGCTTGTGTATTCTCTATTACGGATAGTTTACCATGATAGAGGATGAAATCGGAAGAACCCGGCTTGACCGTAATTTGGTTGTTGGTGTGGAAGCAAGGCATGAACTCGACCGGCTTGTCGGGGAACTGGCGTCGGAGGTAGTCAGCATCGGTTGTTGAAACGGCAATCATCAGATCGGCATGTTCCAGTACTTTCTGATAATGTTTGAATCGCCAAGCCTCTATCCGGAAGAAGCTTTTCCTGATCGGATGGCTCTCCGCCTGTGCCAGGTGATAATAATAGTCGTGTTCGATATTTGCTTCCCGGTAAATCTTTTTCCGGTTGTGTAGTCGCGGATCGTTTATGTAATAACAGCAATGGAGTCCTTCGAACAGGATCGGGTAATCGTTCTTCAACAGATTAGTGATCAGTTCAGGATGCTTGCGGCTGTATACGTTATAAGGCAGCAGGGTTATATTGGTACGCAGCCCTGTATGTCGCTTGTAATAAAATACCTTTTCGCAGATGGCTTCCAGTTCGGGCGAATGGGCACGTTCGTATTCGAAACAGTGTAAGATGATCTTCACACCGCACTGGTGCAGAGTTTTCATCTTATAATATACATCGATGATTCCCCCGTAGTTGGCAGGCCAGGGAATATTGAAAGCTATAATGTTCAGATACCTTTCCATGTCTGTCATTTGCTGTTTAGTCGGGTAAAGATACGCATAAATTGTTCAGCTTGTTTTTTACGGGAGAAACGTTCCACTGCTTCCTTATCCGTATTTATGTGTGTGTATCCATTATCCTGCCAGAACTGATAATGGTGCAGGATAAAACGAAAAGCTTCTTCGGCTGTCCGGGCTGCCAGTCCGGAACGGGTATTCCGGATGGTAGCTTCGAGGCAACTTTCGTCACTCTTTACACAGAGTAAAGGTTTCCCGACAGCCATCGATTCGAAAAGCTTGGTAGTCATAAATCCTTTTGGTCCGTCGGATGCAAAGGTATTGGCGAGTTGCAGCAGAATGGAACTGCGGTTTAACACGCCGGGAATCTCGGAAGCGGGAACATAGTCGAAAAAGTCCATATACCGGGCGACTGGGTAAGCGGTTGCTGCCTGCATGATGATCGCTTTTGATCCGGCGTCGACATACCATTGGATGCGGAACTGGTCCGGATCAATGAGCTTTTCACGATCTAACCGGCTAACGGCCTCGAAAAGCAATCGAGGGTCACGTGTCGCCAAGCTAATCAAACGTCCGGTATAGGTGATGACGAATTGAGAGGTTCGATGTTGTTCAGGATAGAAGAGCTCTGGATCGTAACCGTTGTAAACCAACTCTGTGTTAGGATTGTATGCTTGAAGTTTTTCCACATGCCAGGGGGAAATGGTCGTGACCTGATCCGCCTTTCTCAATGCATTATTTCTGTCCTTCAATAACTTATGACGGAATGTTTCCGTGATCTTTCTATCCAACCAGGAAAAGGTACGGAAGTTATGAGCGATATATTCGTTGGAAGCATATTGTTCGACTATGTCTCGAAGGTCGATTACTAACGGCAGATGATATTTCTCTGCTATATATTGGGCGGCCGGCAAGGGGAAAGTTCGGTATGAACTACACAGGATACCGGCATATTCCCCTTCTTCCAGTAAACGGGAGGCGGCTTTTGCCATCTTCTTGTCTTTATAATGGAAAAAATAATCGAGTATGAATACGCATATCCACTCTAACTTTTGGAGGATTTTCCCTTTGGAATGAAAGAAATTTACATATGTGACAGGCGTTTCTCCTTTCAGGAAAGAGAACGTGCTGTCATCGATTTGCTCAGTGACAACGACAGGTTCCCATCCGGCCCGCCTCATATATTTGCATAAATAGCCCATTCGCGGTCCGAATGCAGGGGGAAACATATCACATAATATCAGTATCTTCATGATTTTATCAATTCTTCAATGATGGCGGCGAATAGTTTTCGTTGCCAGTCGACAGAGACATTCGGCTTGATCCGGGTGGTGATGGAGTCGTTATGCCAGAGCAACACCAGTTCGCCGTTGGCAGATGCCACCTGTTTGATGAGTTGTGTTGAGTAGGCAAGTGCCCCCTCATAGTCGAGATTCATATAAACAGGTTCGTTCAGGCTGCATTCCATGATTGCCAACGGGTGGAGGATAAGTGGCGAGATGCGTTTGTTCTCAGGATTAATCCAATGTACCGGACGGGAAGTACCGAGGCGAAAGCCGGCAACATCCGGGTAGCCTACCGTGAAATCGTCTGTAATTCCTGCTTTTTCCAGCCATGCCATATCTTCTGGTTCGCGTGAGGCCAAATAATGATGCCGATTGCAAGTGACGGATTTTCCGGTTTGTCTCTCCAATAAATCTTTTTCCGTTGAGATGAGTGCCGGAGTTCTACCGGCGTCGTAACTGGTATGCAGTCCAATCCGTACTCTTTCGTTTTTACAAAAGAGCAGAAGCTCTTTTAAATCCTTTGAATACAGTTTATAATGAGGCTTGTCATAAACGGATGAGCCGCCTGACTTGATAAAGAACAGGGATTCGCAGCGGTCTTTTCCGATAGCTGCCTTTAATTCGTTTCGTTGTTCTACAAACCAGGGAAATGTGTAGAACGGATCTTCCTGTAATGGGCCACGAAACATTTTCCAAGCTTGTTTCAGTCCTGTACCTTTAACGGTTTCCCGTATCAGATTGCGGAAAGTCCTACAAAAAAAGGGGGCATCCACATCGTGTGTCAGCCATACTTTTTGTATGTGCGGGGTCGGTTCGACAGCCGACTGTACACGTGCTTGGCGTAACCAGCGTCGCAATAATCTTCCGTATTCGTCAACTATCGGGCGATGAATGAATCCTGCTTTGAAGGGTAGGGACTCTTTTCCGGGGAAGCGGCCGTGGATGTCCCGTATGTTTCGTTTCCGTATTTCTTCATATCGTGTCAGCAGGAAATAGGCACTGGCGATGATATCGGCATGTACCACCCAAGTATCCCCCTGCCATTCTGTTTTGGAAGAGCCGAAAAGCAGCGGTACGCCTTCTATCTCTTCCAGTGGCAGTTTGGGCATAGACTCGGATGTCCCGTAAACTTCATCCCGAAAAAAAGGGGAAGGGATGATGACTACGCGATAACGGGAGAATTTGTTCGGGTCCGATGTGTAACCGACAAGGCTACTCAATGCACCGGCTTTTTCTCCTCCTATCAGGAATTTGGTGATATAAGAAATAACGGCTTTCATACTGTCTTTTAGCTTTACAGGAACAGACGGACCACCTCGAATGCTTCAGCATAAGGGCAGCCTGCTTGTACACCGCGTGTTTTTGCCAGTGAAAAGATGAACTCTTCGGATAGATAGTCGCGTGTTCCTTGTGATTCGTATGCTTTTAATGCTTCGACTTTGGCCTGAATGTGTTCCCTGTTTAGTTCAACGAAGCATTGCGTATTAAATGTCAGATTGTTCCAAATCAGCTCGTAGCCCAGTAGTGTCGTGTTTTTGAAAGCGCGTAGGCCTTCCTGGGCGATCGTTGTGTGATCCTGGTGAATGTCGTGCAAGCTTGGAATGAAGACCAGGTCGAAATTGTTCGCTTTTTTTAGGCGGATCAGTTCTTCCAATATCTCCTGCCGGACATATCCGAGTTTACGGACTTCGTAATTGTAGATGATGAGGTTTTCGGGGGATATACCCAATTGGGCAGTCGCTTTCTTGACTTCCGTCTTCAAAATATCTTTCGGAAAACCTTCAGGTACGGACTGCTGGGCGGTCGAAAAAGCGACATAGGTCACTTTCTTTCCCAGTTCGATAAGTTTGCTTATGGTTCCTCCCAGTCCTAATTCCCCGTCGTCTGTATGGGGAGCTAAAACCAGTATATTATTATAACTGTTTAGTATCATAAATAATCTATCTGTTTATTATCCTTCCTATTTTTAAACAGGCTCTATTTAATAAACTTAATTTTCCTTTGGTTATTGTGAAGAAGGGGGTTTGAATTGCACCGAATTCGCGGAAAAAACGTTCGACTCCCGGAATCATAGAACCTTCGAAGTCGAATGTGTCGGTATATTGTGAAACATAACGGATTGCTTCCCACAAAATTAGACTGTGTGCTCCGGACTTCCGAAGGGCTGGGTCTCCTCCTCCTGCCAGATACCAGGCGGAACTTTCTTGCCAGACGATAAAAGCAGCAGCATGCAAACGTCCTTGTTCGTCATAACCGCCCCATATATCTCCCTGGTTCCGTTTGCGGCAGATATTGATCAATTTGACTAGTATATCCGTATCTTCTTTGTTTAGAACCTGCTGACGCTCGAATGTTTGTTTCTGTACCTGTAAAAATTCTTCAATAGAAATGCCTTTTTTTACCGTGATACGATATTTATCTTTAGCTTTTGTTATGTTCCGGCGGATGTTGGAACTCATATTTTCCAGTATTGCTTCTGTGTTTCGAATATTTTTCAGCAGATAGGTGTAACGTGTTGTTTGCTGGTAGCCTTCCCAATAGAAAGGAAGCCAGTCAGTGATTCCATAATGGAAATTTTGCAGGAAATGCGGATAGGATTTAAGCTCGTTTAGTAGTTGTTTGCATAAAATTTGCCGGCGACTTAATGCTTTAGTATATTTGGTGTCTTCGGATTCCGGTGAGAACCAAGGACCCATTGTTTGCGTATAGAAGGGCATCGAGATAATTCCTTGCCGAGGACAGTAAAGAGGGATCGCTGCCGTGATCCTTTCTTTTTCTTCGATCAATAAGACTTCCCATTTATCTTTGCCACAAACCGTATCGAGCCACCAATCACGGGAAAAGATGGGAATACTTGTTTCTGTGTTGCAAAGCAAATGGTATTTGTCTTTCATGTTCATGAATGATTTGAGTTCTGTGAGATGGTGATCTGTCGCTGACTTTTATCAGTATAATTACGGCACACAGATAACATAAATGACCATAAATCTGATCTGTGTTATCTGTGTACCATTGATTTTATCCTTTTAACGCTTCGAAGATCAGGCCGGACAATTCGTCTGCCAGTTCTGGATTGTCGGCAACACATTGTTTGGCGGCATCACGTCCCTGTCCTAATTTAGTGTCGTTGTAACTGTACCATGAACCGCTTTTCTTGATGATATTCAGTTCTGCGCCCAAGTCGATTATTTCACCGGCTTTGGAGATGCCTTCACCGAACATGATGTCGAATTCTGCTTTCCGGAAAGGAGGAGCAACCTTGTTCTTGACTACTTTTACGCGCACTTGGTTACCTTTGATATCGTCTCCGTCTTTCAATTTACCGATGCTGCGAATATCCAGACGGACAGAGGCATAAAACTTCAACGCATTACCACCGGTAGTTGTTTCGGGATTACCGAACATCACACCGATCTTGTCACGCAATTGGTTGATGAATATGCAAGTCGTGTTAGTCTTATTGATTGCGGCTGTCAACTTACGAAGCGCTTGAGACATCAATCGTGCCTGTAACCCCATCTTGCTTTCACCCATATCTCCTTCGATTTCCGCTTTTGGAGTCAGAGCGGCAACCGAGTCGATTACGATAATATCCACGGCAGATGAACGGATCAACTGTTCGGCGATTTCTAACGCCTGTTCGCCATTATCCGGTTGGGAAATCCATAGGTTTTCGACATCTACTCCCAACTTTTCTGCATAAAAACGGTCAAAAGCATGTTCCGCATCGATAAATGCTGCAATACCACCGCTTTTTTGTGCCTCGGCAATTGCGTGGATCGCCAGAGTTGTCTTACCGGATGATTCCGGTCCGTAGATTTCGATCACGCGGCCTTTGGGATAACCTCCTACGCCTAATGCTGCGTTCAAGGCGATAGAGCCTGTCGGGATCACTTCGATATTTTCGACACTTTCGTCGCCCAATTTCATGATCGAACCTTTTCCGTAGTTTTTCTCGATCTTGTCCATTGCTGCGCGAAGCGCTTTTAATTTATCTGCGTTTACAGCCGGTTTCTCGGCTGCAGGCTGCTTGCCTTCTTCGAATAAATCTTCTTTTGCCATTTCCTTTTATAGATTAAGGATTTGATTTGCATGGTCTTTAGTCTTCACCTCTTTCGGGCCGATGATGTTGGTAACGATGCCATCTTCATCTATAATAAAGGTGGTGCGGAGAGTCCCCATGTATGAACGTCCGTACAATTTCTTTTCTGCCCAAACCCCGAACTGCTGTTGAAGGGCCGTATCCGTATCAGCGATGAGGCTGAAAGGAAGTTCCTGTTTTGCGATAAATCCCTGATGAGACTTGGCACTGTCTTTGCTGACACCCACTACTTCGTAGCCGGCAGCTTGCAATTCCTTGTAGCCATCCCGCAGGCTGCATGCTTCTGCTGTACAACCACTGGTATTGTCTTTCGGGTAGAAATAGAGCGCCAACTTCTTGCCTTTGAAATCGCTCAGCTTTATCTCTTTCCCGTTTTGGTCAAGTCCCAGAACTTCGGGAGCTTTATCCCCTATTTGTATTGCCATATATTTATTTTACTTGATGTTATAGTTCATCTTGCGTGTTACATCCGCTTTCCGGCGGGCTTTCCGTCCGAAGACTTTCCAAAGCAGTTTTCTTCCCATGTGATGGGCGACGGCATATGACTCGAATGTTTCTGTCCGGTAATCGAAATCATCTTGCCAACATTCCTGGGGAGAAACATAGCAGTATGTAATCTTTTCGATACTGTTGTCATCTGCCTCGTTTTCCTCCAGCACGATGATGTTCTGCTTGTCGGGAACCAGGCAGGTGATATGCCTGCGGTGGCACTCTTCTATTAGCGGAACCAGCACGGCATCATACCTCGCATAGATATTAGTCAGATCGAAATCCTGGTATTCGCTCTCTCCGATCTTTTGTATCGGGCGGAGTTGCAGGATATCCAGTTCATTTCCGACGACTTCCCATATCCGGCTTAGTTCTTCGAGATTGTCGTTGTTGATTGTATAATTGATGCGTAACTTGAATTGCGGATGCTGTTTCTTTATTTCTGTGACATTGGCGAGCAACTTGCGGAACAAGTCGAATTTACCGTTTGTCATCAGAAGCTCGTATGTTTCGCGTGTAAAACCATGTGCCGAGAGCGTCAACTCGTCCAACCCATTCTCTACGGCGGCGGCTAACTGCTCTTTTGTCAGCAGGTTCCCGTTTGTCGTGAGTGAAACGTAGGGGACGTTGTATCGTTTACCCAGTGCAATGATTTTTACCAGGTCCTTGTGCAAAGTCGGTTCCGCTCCGCAGCCGATCTGAAGTTTCAAGGCACGGTGGAACAGGCTTCCGGCAATGGCTTCTATCTCTTCATATTTCAGAGTACCCCGTAGACTTTTCCTTTTTTCCTCGTCGCTGAAATAACACATCTTACAGCGGAAGTTACAGGCAAGTACCGGATCGAGAAAAACGCCGATGTACCGTTTTCCTAATACATGAAATAACCAGAGGCCCAATAGTTTGAGCCTTCTGCTTTTGATTTGTGTACCAAGACGTAGTATGTTGTAAATATTACGAGCCATTTAGTTAATTGATAATTGGAGGGTGTGTCAAATATATCGGTATTCATGGGACGCAGATAACGTAGACGAGCGCAGATTAACGCATATATATTAATTATCAACAAAATAAATCTGCGTCCGTCTGTGTGCTCTGTGCCATCCGCGTCCGGTAATGTTAATTTGACACACTTTCTTAGAGTTCCAGATCTATATTGAACAGTTCGTGCCAAGGCAGACCTTGTTCGTTCAGCTCCTTCATGAACGGATCGGGATCGAACTCTTCGACGTTCCAAACTCCCGGTTTTTTCCAAACTCCCTGCATGAACAGTTTGGCTCCGATCATGGCCGGAACACCGGTTGTGTAGCTTACGCCTTGTGCTCCCGTTTCCTGGTAAGCAGCCTGGTGACTACAGTTATTATAAACATAGTAGGTCATTTCTTTGCCATCCTTGATTCCGCGGATACGGCAACCGATGGAAGTTTCGCCTGTATAGTTTTCACCCAGATCACCCGGATTAGGCAGCACGGCTTTCAGGAATTGGATCGGAACGATTTCCTGTCCGTTATACATAATCGGATCGATGCGAGACATACCAATGTTCTGTATCACGCGCAGGTGAGTCAGATATTCCTGTCCGAAAGTCATCCAGAAGCGGGCACGTTTGATTGTAGGGAAATTTTTGGTCAGGCTTTCCAACTCTTCGTGGTACATCAGGTAAGATTCTCTCGGACCGACATTCGGATAGTTCAACGGTTTGTGTACAGACAGCGGATCTGTCTCTTTCCATTCTCCGTCTTCGAAATATTTACCTCGTTGGGTAATTTCGCGGATGTTGATTTCCGGGTTGAAATTAGTAGCAAATGCTTTGTGATGGTCTCCGGCGTTGCAGTCTACAATATCCAGGTATTGTATTTCATCGAAGTGATGTTTGGCTGCATAAGCCGTATATACACCCGTTACACCCGGATCGAATCCACAACCCAGGATAGCGGTCAGGCCGGCATCTTCGAAGCGTTTCTTGTATGCCCACTGCCAGCTGTATTGGTATTTAGCTTCGTCCAGCGGTTCGTAATTGGCCGTGTCGAGATAGCTGACACCGTATGCCAGACAGGCATCCATGATGTGGAGGTCCTGATAGGGCAAAGCCAGATTTACTACCAAGTCCGGTTTGAAGGTGTTGAACAAGCGGACGAGTTCTTCCACGTTGTCTGCATCAACCTGTGCTGTTTGTACCTTTACATTCTTAATATCGGCGGCGATCTGGTCGCACTTGCTTTTCGTGCGGCTGGCAACCATGATATCGGTAAAGACATCCGCGTTCATCGCGATCTTCTTAACAGCAACGGTACTAACGCCCCCTGCACCAATAACTAATACTCTTCCCATTTACTAATAGAATTAATCTTGTTAATATACAGTTTACAAGGTTTTAAACCTAACGACAAATATACGATGAATCTTTGAATAATCGGGCAAGGTAGGGGGAGAAAAACAGTTTCATTGGCATGAAACAATAGTTCCCTCGGCGGGGAACTGGAGTTTCCTTAGAGGGAAACTTTTGTTCCATGCCTATGGAACAGGTTCCGGTTAACCGAGTTTGCGCCTGTAGTATTGCGGAGAGATACCGGTGTGCTTCTTGAAATACCGACCGAAAAACGATTGGTCCGGAAACTGGAGGCGGTTGGCTATTTCCTGTATGCTTAGGTCGGTCGATTCCAACAATACCTTTATTTCGAGTATGACATGCTTGTCGATGATGTTTTTTGCCGTCTCTCCGGCAACGGTCTGCGCAATGGCCGATAGATATCGGGGAGTGATGAACATCTTTTGGGCGTAGAATGATACTTCACGCTGGTTGAGGCAGTGTTTGTGTATTAATTGGATGAACCGTTTGAACAATTCTTCCTGCCGGCTGATTCCTTCTGGGCGGTTCTGCTCGAAGATGCGGTGTGTTTTATCATAAATGTCCAAAAGGAAACTTTGTATGTAGTTGCGAAGGATTTGCAGTCGGAAACAGTTTTCTTTATCCTTATAGAGATCTTCCAGTGCGATGATGAGTCCGTTAATGGTACGTGTACGCTCGACTGGTAGCGTGACGACCGGATTCTCTTTCAGAAAATGAAAAAAAGAAGGATCGAGCCGGACTGTCGCTTCTTGGAAAAACGCATTGGAAAATGTTATATAAGAGATGGAGAGATCTGGACTGGCATATGAATAATTGATGATGCTGTTGGGTAGGAATATGATCTGTGTATTAGGCATGATGTCATATTCCAACAAGTCGATTTCGATCCGGGCTTCTCCGCTATGGCAGAAAAAGATGCAGGCATCTTCCAGTTTGAAAAGATGGTGGGGCATATCGGAACAATTGATTGTCCCGACGAAAAAGGGATCTTCGGCGGTTGTGCGTAAAACTTCCATTTTATTCTTGTTTTGGTTACAAATATACCGGTTTCTTCTTGAAATAAAGAAGATATGTTCCTGTTTTGAACAATATGGGCTAACTCTTGAACTCTGTCGCTTGACAAATCACCTTTACCTTTGCCGCGAATTAAAGATTGGAAAATGATAATGATGAACAAAAGATGGATGCAACTTTTAGGTATGATCAGTTGCGTAGCGTTAGTGGTGTCTTGCAAGCAAGCACCATCGGTAGAAATGGAAGCGGAGTATGCGGTATTACAGGTACAACCTTCCGATAAAGTAATCTCCACTACTTATTCGGCGACAATCCGTGGGCGGCAGGATATCGACATCTATCCGCAAGTATCAGGGTTTATAACTAAACTATGCGTAGAGGAAGGGCAGATGGTCCGTCGTGGGCAAGTGATGTTCGTGATCGATCAGGTTCCCTATCAAGCAGCTTTGCAGACTGCGGAGGCAAATGTGGAGGCTGCTACGGCTTCACTGGCGACAGCCAAGCTGACTTACGACAGTAAAAAGGAACTTCGTGCCCGTAACGTAGTTTCTGATTTCGACTTGAAGACAGCCGAGAACAGTTGGCTAAGTGCTAAAGCACAATTGGCCCAGATAAAAGCCCAGGAGTTGAGTGCCCGTAACAACCTCTCCTATACGGAAGTGAAAAGCCCGTGTGACGGAGTGGTCGGGACTTTACCTTATCGCGTCGGGGCGTTGGTGAGTGCCAGTTTGCCACAGCCGCTGACTACGGTTTCGGATAACTCGGATATGTATGTGTACTTTTCGATGACAGAGAACCAATTGCTTGCTCTGACACGGCAATATGGTTCGAAAGCCGAAGTCTTGAAAGAGATGCCGGAGGTAGAGTTGATGTTGAACGACCAATCGATGTATGAAGAAAAAGGAAAGATCGAAACCATCAGCGGCGTAGTCGACCGGAATACCGGGACAGCCAGCCTCCGAGCCGTGTTCCCGAACGAAAAAGGCTTGCTGTATAGTGGCACATCAGGGAATGTCGTCCTGCCGGTATCTAAGAAGGGAAGCCTGGTCATTCCGCAATCTACCACATTCGAAATACAGGATAAGGTGTATGTCTATAAAGTGGTGGACGGCAAGGCACAGTCCGCACCTGTCAGTGTGACTCGTGTGAACGGCGGCCAGGAGTATATTGTCGACGACGGATTACAAGCCGGTGATGTGATTGTTGCAGAAGGCGTCGGTTTGCTGCGTGAAGGAACTCCTATTAAAATAAAACAAAACTAAGAGAAGAAAATGAATTTAAGAACCTTTATAGAACGCCCTATCCTGTCGGCTGTTATCTCTATTTCGATAGTCGTTGTGGGCATTATCGGGCTTTTTACATTGCCCGTAGAACAATATCCCGATATTGCACCACCTACAATCCAAGTGAGTACGACTTATTTCGGGGCGAGTGCGGAAACCTTGCTGAAGAGTGTTGTCGCCCCGTTGGAAGAGGCGATAAACGGCGTCGAGGATATGACATATATGACTTCGTCGGCCTCTAATGCAGGTACGGTCAGCATTACCGTTTACTTCAAGCAAGGGACAGATCCGGATATGGCAGCCGTCAATGTTCAGAACCGTGTATCGAAGGCAACCGGTCAGTTGCCGGCCGAGGTAACGCAGGTCGGTATTACGACTTCCAAGCGGCAAACCAGTATCTTGCAGATGTTTTCACTGTACAGTCCGAATGATTCGTATGACGAGAAGTTTCTCTCCAATTATATCAGTATCAACCTGAAACCGTCCATTCTCCGTATACAGGGTGTCGGCGACATGATGATCATGGGAGGCGACTACAGTATGCGTATCTGGATGAAGCCGGATGTTATGGCCCAGTACAAACTGATCCCTTCGGATGTGACGCAGGTGCTTGCCGAACAGAACATCGAGTCGGCAACCGGATCGTTTGGCGAGAATTCGGATGAAACTTACCAGTATACCATGAAATATAAAGGCCGCCTGATCACCCCCGAAGAGTTCGGTGAAATCGTGATCCGTTCGACCGAGGACGGTGAAGTTTTGAAGCTGAAGACTATCGCTGACATCGAGATGGGTGAAGAAACCTACGCCTATCATGGCGGTATGGACGGCCATCCCGGTGTTTCCTGTATGATCTTCCAAACTGCCGGTTCAAATGCTACGGAAGTAAACCAGAATATCGATGCTTTTCTGGAAGAAGCGCGGAAAGATTTGCCAAAGGGTGTGGAGCTGACTCAGGTGATGAGTTCCAACGACTTCCTGTTTGCTTCTATTCATGAGGTGGTAAAGACCTTATTCGAAGCTATCCTGTTGGTGATCTTGGTGGTGTATGTGTTTTTGCAGGATATCCGTTCGACGGTTATTCCGTTGGTGGGAATCGTGGTTTCACTGATCGGTACGTTTGCGTTTATGTCGATTGCCGGGTTCAGTATCAATCTGATTACCTTGTTTGCATTGGTATTGGTGATCGGGACTGTGGTGGACGATGCGATTGTCGTCGTCGAAGCGGTGCAGGCGCGATTCGATGTCGGATACCGCTCTTCTTATATGGCCAGTATCGATGCGATGAAAGGGATCAGTAATGCCGTTATCACTTCTTCACTGGTGTTTATGGCAGTGTTTATTCCGGTTTCGTTCATGAGCGGGACTTCGGGAACGTTCTATACCCAGTTCGGTTTGACAATGGCAGTAGCAGTCGGAATATCGGCAGTCAATGCACTGACGTTGAGTCCGGCGCTCTGTGCCCTTTTCCTGAAACCCTATATCAACGAAGACGGTACGCAGAACAATAATTTTGCCGCCCGTTTCCGTAAAGCCTTCAATGTAGCGTTCGATTCGATGGTCGAGAAGTATAAGAAAGGAGTTCTGTTTTTTATCAAACGGAAGTGGATGGTCTGGTCGCTGCTTGCTTGCTCGATTGTGCTGTTGGCCTTTCTGATGAACACGACGAAAACGAGTTTGGTGCCCGATGAAGATCAGGGTGTCGTATTTGTAAATGTCAGTACGGCTGCCGGTAGCTCACTAAAAACGACAGACGATGTGATGAAGCGCATCGAACAGCGTTTAGAGGGTATCCCGCAGGTATTGCATGTCCAGAAAGTTTCCGGTTATGGTCTGTTGGCCGGACAGGGGAACTCTTTCGGGATGTTGATTCTGAAACTCAAACCGTGGGACGAACGCACGGGTAAGGGGGAAGATGTGCAAGCCGTTATCGGACAAGTCTATGGCATGACGGCGGACATAAAGGACGCCAGTGTCTTCGCCATCTCTCCGGGGATGATTCCCGGTTATGGTATGGGTAACGCGTTGGAATTGCATATGCAGGATAAGCAAGGTGGCGATATCGGTACGTTCTTCGCGACGACACAGCAATACTTAGGGGCACTGAACCAGCGTCCTGAAATCTCGATGGCTTACTCTACTTTTGATGTCCGTTATCCGCAATGGACCGTTGAAATCGATGCCTCGAAGTGCAAGCGTGCCGGGATAACGCCGGATGCGGTACTCAGCACGCTGTCGGGTTACTATGGAGGACAATATGTCTCTAACTTCAACCGTTTTTCCAAAGTGTATAAAGTGATGATACAAGCCGATCCGAAATACCGTGTCGACGAGGCTTCCCTGGATAACATCTTCGTACGCATGTCCAATGAGGAAATGTCGCCGCTCAGTCAGTTCGTGACATTGACACGCAGTTACGGCGCGGAATCCCTGAGCCGTTTCAATATGTACAACTCCATAGCCGTGAATGCGATGCCGGCAGAAGGCTACAGTACCGGTGACGCCATCCGTGCCGTGAAGGAAACTGCCGAGCAGGCCCTTCCGAAAGGGTACGGTTATGATTTCGGAGGAATCACCCGTGAAGAGAATACGCAGAGTAATACGACCATTATCATTTTCGGTATTTGCTTCCTCATGATCTATCTGATCCTGAGTGCGCTTTACGAAAGTTTCCTGATTCCGTTCGCGGTATTGTTGGCTGTCCCGTTCGGTCTGGCCGGATCTTTCCTATTTGCAAAAATGATGGGCTTGGAGAATAATATATACTTGCAGACAGGTTTGATCATGCTGATTGGTTTGATCTCCAAGACTGCCATCCTGCTGACGGAGTACGCTGCCGAGCGCCGTAAAGCCGGTATGAGCCTGACCTCTGCCGCCCTTTCTGCTGCTAAAGCCCGTTTGCGTCCGATTCTGATGACAGCCGGAACAATGATATTCGGATTGTTGCCCTTGATGGTGGCTACGGGAGTAGGAGCCAACGGTAATAGCTCCTTGGGTACGGGTACGGTCGGAGGTATGCTGATCGGTACGCTGGCATTGCTGTTTGTCGTACCTTCTTTGTTCATCGTGTTCCAATATTTACAAGAGAAGGTTCGTCCCATCCAGTTTCAGCCAGCTTCCGATTGGCAGATCCAGGAAGAATATGTGGAAGCAAAGAGTGAGAGAGAGCGTCACATAGAAAGTAAAAACGAAGAGAAAAAATGAGAAAAGAGATTCTAATCATAATTGTCGCAGCGTTCGCACTGAATAGCTGCGGCATCTATACGAAATACAAGCCGGTGACCGAAGTCCCGGAAGACCTTTATGGGGAAGAGGTAGCGGCAAGCGACAGCACGGACAATCTTGGTAATCTTGGCTGGCGGGAAGTCTTCACCGATCCGTATCTCCGTGAATTGATCGAGCAGGGTTTGCAGAGCAATACCGATCTCCAGTCCGCACAGTGGCGTGTTAAGGAAGCCGAGGCCACGCTAATGTCCGCCAAGCTGGCTTTTCTGCCCTCGTTTGCTCTTGCCCCACAAGGAACAGTGAGCAGTTTCGATGGAGGCAAGGCGACACAGACCTATTCCGTGCCCGTCACGGCCAGTTGGGAGTTAGATATTTTCGGGCGTATGCGTAATGCCAAGTCCCAGGCGGAGGCGTTGCTCGAACAAAGCCATGACTACAGACAGGCGGTCCGGACGCAGCTTATAGCCAGTATTGCCAATGTCTACTACACATTGCTGATGCTGGATGAGCAACTTGCGATCTCGGAGCGTACACGGCAATCGTGGAAGGAAACCGTCGATGCTACACGCGCCTTGATGGATGCTGGTTTGGCAAACGAAGCTGCCGTATCGCAGATGGAGGCTACCTATTATAGTATTTCCACTTCGCTACTCGACTTGAAAGAGCAGATCAACCAGACGGAAAACAGCCTGTCGCTTCTGTTGGCGGAAAGTCCACGCAGTGTCGAACGTGGCAAGTTGGAAAGACAAACATTGCCGGATCATCTTGCCGTAGGCATTCCGGTGCAAATGCTTTCAAACCGTCCAGATGTGCGTCGTGCGGAACATTCGCTCGAAAGCGCTTTCTATGCAACCAATCAGGCACGTTCCGCGTTCTATCCGTCCATTGTTTTAGGCGGTAGTGCCGGATGGACAAATTCGGCCGGAAGCATGATCATAAATCCGGGAAAATTTCTTGCAACGGCTATCGGATCGCTTACCCAGCCTTTGTTCAATCGAGGAGCGAATATTGCTCAGTTGAAGATTGCCAAAGCACAACAGGAGGAAGCCAAGTTAAGTTTCCAGCAGGCCCTTCTCAATGCCGGATCAGAGGTGAACGATGCGTTGGTGAAGTATCAGACTGCTCGTGATAAAGCCGGACTTTTCGAAAAACAGATTGCTTCGCTTGAAAAAGCATACGAAAGCACCTCTTTGACGATGCTGTACGGAAATACGACCTATTTAGAGGTCCTGACGGCCCAACAAAGTTTGCTGAGTGCACAATTGACACAAGTGGCAAACCGTTTTATGGAAATACAAGGTGTTATTAATCTGTATCAGGCATTGGGAGGCGGAAGAGAGTAGTAGTCTTTTGAGGTGCTTAGTTTATTACTGGGGGTGTGTAAGCAGACTTGGGGGATGTCAAAACAGTCTTGTTCTTGCATCCCGCGTGGGATCGCATAAAAGCAGGCCGTATAAACATTTGATTGATAAGGCCTGTTCTTTTGCGTCCCCGTGCGGGACACGGGGACAAGTTACATTTTGACACACCACCGATTGTTTTAAAAGATTTGTTTTTCTGTTCATTTCATTCCTGAAGTGCTGCCTGTAACTTATCGACCGCCCTGTCGATTGTCGGTTCACTCTTCAATAGTTGCATGAATTTGCTGCCGATAATAGCTCCAGATGAGTTAGTAGCTGCTGCATCGAAGGTTGCTTTGTTCGATATGCCGAAACCGACCAGGCGCGGATTCCGGAGTCTCATCCCGTTGATGCGGTGGAAATAAGCCTGCTTTTGCTCGTTGAAACTCTGCTGTGCTCCGGTAGTGGAGGCGCTCGACACCATGTAGATGAAACCGCTTGTATGTTCATCGATCAGGCGGATGCGTTCTTCGGAGGTTTCAGGTGTGATGAGCATGATCATTTTGAGGTTATTCCGTTCGGCGATGGCTTTATACTCTTTCATATAATCGGCAAAAGGCAGGTCCGGAATGATCATACCGTCCACACCTGTCAGTGCACATTTCCGGCAGAATGCTTCGAAGCCATATTGCATGATCGGATTCAGATAGCCCATCAGGATAATCGGGATATGCACATCCTGACGGATATCTTCTAACTGTTCGAACAGAACATGCAATGACATCCCGTTTCGTAACGCGGCAGTAGAGGCTTCCTGGATCACGGGGCCGTCAGCCATCGGGTCGGAGAAGGGAATACCGATCTCTACCATGTCTATTCCTTTGTCCTCTAACTCTTTTAATATCTTCGTCGTATCATCCAGGTTCGGATATCCGGCGGTGAAGAAGACGGATAGGATTCCATTCTTCTTTGTGTTGAATAAATTTGTGATACGGTTCATCTTTTGATTTCAGATTTATGAATTATGATTTTGAATTTCTTTTAAAAACTCCTTTAGCTTTTCTATGTCTTTCCGCCCCGGCTCGATCTCGAATCCGCTATTCAGATCGATCCCGGCAAAGCGGGGATGCCGGAAAGAGCGTATTGCCTCGACACTTTCCGGCCGGATACCTCCGCTTAACAGAAAAGGTGTCTCTCCCTGATAAGCTTCAAGTATGGACCAATCGAATTGCTTGCCGGAACCTCCATAACTGTTGCTTTTGGTATCGAAGAGGAAGTAATCGACACGCCCTTCATAATCGGTAGTTTGTTCAAGATCGCAAGCTGTTGCAATCTGAAATGCCTTGATCAGCGAGTAACCACGCTTTTGCAAGGCATGGCAATCGTCCGGTGTCTCATTTCCGTGCAGTTGCAGGTAATCGAGTCGGAACAATGCCGCTGTTTCCACCAACTCTTCGAAGGAAGTGTTGACAAAAACACCGACCTTTTTTAATGGACAATTGATAATTGACAATTGACAATCAGAATACCGCTTGCTGCCATTGTCAATAGTTAATTGTCCATTGTTAGTTATTCTTCGTGGACTTCTCGCGAAAAATATCAGTCCTATCCAGTCAACCCCTAAGGCTGCAACTTCCCGTATATTTTCGGGATCACGCATTCCGCATACTTTGATGATCATGATAATCCTTCTATGAATTGTGCGAGAGTGTCGCCTGGTACATCGGTTTTCATGAATGTCTCTCCGATCAGGAATCCATGAAAACCAGCTTCTCTGAGGTTCGATACGGTGGTTGTGGTCGAAATACCGCTTTCTGATACTAACAAAGGAGAAAGATTTCTTTCACGAGCGACCGTTTGCATTGCTTTTGCCAGACGGAAGGAGTTTTCCACATCAGTATGAAATGTTCCGAGGTTGCGGTTATTCACTCCCAGCATATCGACAAATGGATTGAGGTGGTCAAGTTCTTCTTCGGAATGGATTTCCAACAGTACTTCCATGTTGAGGGTATGAGCTAACTTTGCAAACATAAGGCATTGTTCCGGGGTAAGGCAGGCGGCAATCAACAGGACGGCATCGGCACCCATCACGCGTGCTTGATAGAGTTGATATTCGTCAATGATGAAGTCCTTCCTCAATAAGGGCAGGCCCACCAGGCTACGTGCTTTGCAAAGGTCACCTAAGGAACCCCCGAAAAAGTTCGAATCGGTCAGGACAGAGCAGGCGGAAGCGCCTCCCTTCTCATAGGCGGGCAAGACATCGGCTATAGCTGCATCGGGATGTAACCAGCCTTTCGAAGGACTTTTTCTCTTAAACTCGGCAATGATGCCCGATGAAGATGCTGCGAGAGCCGCCCGCATGGAACGGGCAGGATGTTCGAGTCGTTCACCGCCCAGCCCCAATAAGGTCTGCAACCGGACAGCTTGTTTTTGTCGCTCCACTTCGATACGCTTATTCGCTATAATATCTTGTAATATATCTTTCATATTCGTTGTTTCATTGTAATTTGTCATTCAAACTGATAAACGTATTGAATGTCTGCAATGCTTTACCACTTTCCAATGCTTCTCGGGCTTCGTCCAGACATTCAGCGATTCTCTTTTCCGGGCAGATGACTTGGATGGCGAAAGCAGAGTTGGCGATTACGCAATTCTTTTGTGCAGGAGTCGCTCGGTTATTCAGGACATCGTCAAAGATGCGGGCTGCTTCGGCGACTGTCTCACCGCCATCCAGTTCCGCTTCCGTTGTGCGGGAGAAACCTAACATTTCCGGTGTGTAGAGCTTCTCTTTTTCCGGCATTGCTACCTTAAATTCTGCAGTCAGCGAGATTTCGTCATACCCGTCGAGGCTATGTACAACGGCAAAACGCGTTCCGCTCTCCTGATAGGTATAGCTGTAAAGCCTGAGCAATGGCAGGTTGTACACACCTAACAACTGGTAGGCTGGCATTACCGGATTGACCAGCGGGCCGAGCATGTTGAAGAAGCTGCGCACTCCTAAACTCTTCCGTATCGGAGCCACAGCCTTCAGTGCCGGATTGAATAGCGGCGCATGCAGGTAGGCAATGTGGCAGGCTTCCATCGAGCGGCGCAACCGGTCGATATCGGTCGTAAATTTCACGCCATGCTGCTCCATTACGTTGCTGGCGCCGCTGACCGAGGTCGCCCCATAGTTTCCATGTTTCACAACGTTATATCCGGCACCGGCTACGACAAAGCAGGAGGCTGTGCTGATATTAAACGTATTCTTTCCATCGCCTCCCGTCCCCACAATATCGATCGGCTTAAACTCCGACAAATCTACCGGGACACGCATTTCGAGTAGCGCTTCGCGGAAACCTGTCAACTCTTCTACGGAGATATTGCGCATCAGATATACCGTTATCAGGCTGGCAATCTGTGAATCGTTATACTTGCCTGCCGCAATATTCTGAAGAATCGTTCGTGCCTCGTCACGTCCTAAATACTGATGTTCGAATAACCTGTATAATACATCTTTCATCTTCCCTAATTTATTAATTCTTGATTGTTAATTATCAATTGCCCATTGCCATCGGCAATCCAGTTCCATATGATTGTCTTTCCTTTAGGCGTCAGTACGGATTCCGGATGGAACTGGATGCCGCGAACATCATATTCACGATGCCGGAGCGCCATAATCTGCCCTTCCTCCACATCTTCCGCCGTGATCTCCAGACAGTCGGGGAAATTCTCTTTTGAGACCACCCACGAATGGTAGCGACCGGCACGGAAACCCGGTTCCAGACCGGTGAACAATGGGTCTGGAGCTTTCACCCGTATATCCGAACAGACTCCGTGATGCACATCCGTCAGGTTGGTAAGTGTTGCACCGAACGCTTCCCCGATGGCTTGCTCTCCGAGGCAAACACCCAAAATACTCTTGGTCGGAGCATAGCGGCGGATTAATGGCAGCAAGATACCTGCCTCCTCTGGGATACCCGGACCTGGTGACAAAAGAATCTTGTCAAAACGTTCTACTTCGTCTAATGATATCTTGTCATTGCGATGTACTTCTACATCCACATCTAATTCCTTTAATATGTGCAACAGGTTGTAGGTAAAGGAATCATAATTATCGAATAGTAATACTTTCATAAAAACTCTGTTTATTTTTATTATCAATTATCCATTGTCAATTGATTAATGTTGTTGCCAGGTCGATCGCTTTTTTCAGAGCACCTAACTTATTATTCACTTCCTGCAATTCCCGCTCATCATTGCTTTTGGCGACTATGCCGGCTCCTGCCTGATAGTACAGAACATTTCCACGACTGACGAATGTACGGATCGTGATCGCCTGGTTCAAGTCTCCATCAAAGCCGATAAACCCGATGCAACCACCATAAGCGCCTCGGTTATGTTTTTCTATATCTGTAATCAATTGCATGGCGCGTACCTTCGGTGCTCCGCTCAATGTTCCGGCAGGAAATGTATCTATATAAGTTTTGACCGGATTACTATCGGTGTTGATCTCACCGCTGACACGCGATACCAGATGAATGACGTGACTGTAGTATTGCACTTCCTTATAGAAATCGACCTGTACGTCATGTGCATTGCGCGAGAGGTCATTACGGGCAAGGTCGACTAACATTACATGCTCGGCATTCTCTTTCGGATCGGCAAGCAGAGCCTCGGTGCGCTGTCTGTCTAATGCTACATTTCCCGTACGGAAAGCTGTGCCTGCAATCGGGTCGATGCTTGCATGTCTGTCGGCTACCTTACAGTGTGTTTCAGGTGAGGAACCGAAGATACGGAACCCTCCGAAGTCGAAATAAAACAGATAGGGGGAAGGATTGATACTCCGGAGGGCCCGGTAAACCTTGAAATCGTCTCCTTTGAACGGTTGCTCGAACCGGCGGCTCAATACGATCTGGAATACGTCTCCACGGAGGCAGTGGCGGATACCTTCCCGCACCATTGCTTTATATTCTTCCCCGCTGATAGGAGATGTCTCAGGACCGATGGTCTGGAAGTTATAAGAAGCATAGTTCCGGTTTTCGATCAATGTCTCTATCTCCTGCAAATTGGAGCTTTCGCCGGGTTGCAGCAATTCTACCAGTGTCAACTCATTTTTGAAGTGATTGAACACAAGTACATACTTATATAATATGTAAAGCATATCGGGTGCATCGTTTTCTTCATGGTGAGCTTCCATCACCGGGATGTCCTCAAAGTAACGTACAGCGTCAAAAGCCGTATATCCGAACAGCCCGCAGACTTTCTTGTCAAGGCCTTCAATCAAGAAACGCTTCAAAAATGCATTTATGGCATCCGCCACATTGAATGTTTCCGTCAATGCCGTAACCTCGCTTTCTCCATCAGGAAAAATAGCGGTGCATTCCCCATTATTGATTCCGATACTTGCCAGCGGACAAAGTGCTATATAGGAAAGGCTGTTTTCATTTCCATGGAAATCGGAACTTTCCAATAAAGCCGATTCCGGATAAATATCTCGCACCTTCAAGTAGATGCTGACGGGTGTGTGAAGGTCACCGAGAACCTTCCTGCTTATTGTTTTAAATGTATAATCCATCTTTTTTTGAATTGTCCATTGTCAATTTGTAATTAATATATGTTTCCAAATCCTTATCTCCCCGGCCTGATACCGTCAGGACAACGACATCTTCTGGTTTGAATTTTATCTTGGGTAATGCTCCTAATGCGTGTGCACTTTCAAGTGCCGGAATAATTCCCTCGATGCGCGTCAGGCAAAAAGCCGCATCTAACGCTTCGTCATCATTGACGGCAAGAATCGTAGCCCGGTGAGTTTCCGACAGGTTGGCGTGGATCGGTCCGATACCCGGATAGTCCAGTCCGGCAGAGATGGAATAAGGCTCTTCGATTTGCCCGTCCTCGTTTTGCATCACTAACGTGCGCGCTCCATGTATGATACCTTTCTTGCCTAATTGGATGGTTGCTGCGCTTTGTCCGGTCGTAATCCCCAAACCGCCCGCTTCGGCAAGAACGATTTTTACCCGTTCATCATCAATAAAATGATAGATCGTTCCGGCAGCGTTGCTTCCGCCACCTACACAGGCGATCAGATAATCCGGATAGTCACGTCCTTCCTGCTCCGACAACTGCTTTTTAATCTCTTCGCTGATAACGGATTGCAAACGTGCCACCATATCCGGATAAGGATGGGGGCCGACTGTCGACCCGATGATATAATATGTGTCGGAAGGATGGCAGCACCAGTCGCGGATCGCTTCATTGGTCGCATCTTTCAGTGTCATATTACCAGAAGTTACGGGGATGACCGTCGCGCCCAACATCTCCATTTTCTGCACGTTTGCATGTTGGCGTTCCACATCCGTCTTACCCATATAAACGATACATTCCATATTCATCAACGCACAGACAGTAGCGGTTGCCACGCCGTGCTGTCCGGCTCCCGTCTCGGCTATGATACGGGTTTTTCCCATCCGGCGGGCCAACAAGATCTGTCCGATCGTGTTGTTGATCTTATGAGCGCCGGTATGGTTCAGATCTTCACGCTTCAGATATATCTTGCAGCCATACATCTCACTCAGCCTTTTAGCCTGATAGAGAGGAGAAGGGCGGCCGACATAGTCCCGAAGTAACTGGTTGAATTCTTTCTTGAAACTGTCACTTTCCAATACTTCCAGATACTTCTTCTGCAAGTTTTCCACACATTGGTGAAGTATTTCGGGCACATATGCTCCTCCAAACTCACCATAATACCCATTTTCGTCAACTTGATACGTTTTCATCGTTCTATCTGTTATTATTTATTTTTTGTCTTTTCGAATCTTGGTAATTGCCCTAAACGAAAAAAGGCCTGCCGCAAGTGCGACAGACCTTTTATTATATCACGATAGTATATACATGAGGGCTGGTTCCTTACGACCTTATGAGTTGTAAAGAGCGCCACCACCAATATGTATTTACTATAATTGTTCTCATGACTTTTGTTATTATTACGGCAGCAAATATATGCATTCTCTGACAAACTGCAAATAATTCGGCTGTTTTTTTGTTATATAATCATAGAACTTTTGTATGGCAGTCTCAGCTGTCCCTCTCCCTGCTATTTCAAATCTCTTGTTTGAGGGGATAGGCTTCTTATGATTTATCAAAATGTCACTACTACCCCGTCAAAATAGGATTAGTAGGGCATGTTTTGGAAATTACACTGGCGGGTAATATTTTTTAACGTTTCTATCTGTCTTGTTTTATCCCTATGAAGATAACAAAATGATACTGGAGGAGAGGTCGCGTTTTCGTATGGTTATGTAAAAAAAGAAGGTGATACTTGATCGGGTATTAGGGGAAGCTCTGTTGGCTGACAAATAGAGGAAGTAAGATAATTAACATTATTTTAATAGAAGTGAGTAGTGAGTTTTTTACCTAATCCTGTCTTTATCTCTAAAATGTAGAAGAGAAAAGCATGGAACCTTCACACGATCATATAGAAAAGACACTGGACAAGCTTGTCGCCTCCACACGTTCACCTCGTGGGCGCTATTCCGCTTCCGAAAGTTGGAAATTGTTGGAGAGGCGGCTCGTTCCTCCCCGGACAAAGAGGCTGAGACTGTTCCGTCTGGCGGGAGCCGTTGCCGCATCCGTCCTGCTTTGCTTTGCAAGTTGGTTCATCTATGATTATTGGAAGCCGGTAGCGATGCAAACTGTTTCAGCCGGTGCAGCCATATCGGTAATTACTTTGCCGGACCAGACGAAGGTGACGCTGAACCGCTATTCCTCTTTGACTTACCCGGATCGTTTCAAAGAGGATAGGAGGGAAGTACAATTACAGGGAGAAGCTTATTTCGAAGTGGAGAAAGATGCCCGGCATCCCTTTGTTGTGAAAGCGGACCCGATCGAGGTCGAAGTGCTCGGAACACATTTTAATGTTGAAGCCTATCCCGGAGATGCAGAGGTGAAGACAACTTTGTTGGAAGGTTCTGTCGCTGTCAATGCGCCGGCTGTTTCCAGCCGGATTACGCTTTCTCCCGGAGAAAGCGCGATTTATAATCGAGCAGATAAAACACTACAGGAAGAAAAAACAAAAGAAAATAATACGGCTACCGGTTGGCGCGACGGCCATTTTCATTTTGATTATCTGCCGTTGCAGGAGATTGCACGAGAGTTGTCGAATGCATTTCATGTGAAAATCAAAATTACGGATGAAGATATAAAGGATTTTCGTATCAGGGCGCATTTTACCGAAGGCGAGAGTTTGGATCAGATGCTCGATCTGCTCCAGCCAGCTGGTAATTTCAGTTATTCAAAGACAAATGATACGATCTTGATCCATTCTAAACTTAACTAAGTCATGAATTATTACCTATATTGTCTCCGCCGGTTCGCCCGGCTTATTCTTCTATTATGGATAGTTTTCAGAATTGCGCCGCTCGCTGCACAAGACCGGGCGGCGCGTCTGGACTTCCAGGTCCGGAAGGCCACACTGGACACTTTTGTCCGCCGGTTAGAGGACTCCACCGGCTTCTCGTTTATCTATGGTGAAAAGGTACAGCTCCGGCAGCCGGTTACCCTTGATGTCCGTCAGAAGACCATCGAGGAAATCCTGCAATATGCATTTGGTCAGGAAGCGATAACGTTTAAAATCTCCGGCACACACATCTTGTTAGGAGAGCGTCCTGTTTCCCGTAAATATACGGTCAGCGGATATATTACCGATTCCATATCGTCAGAAACGCTGATTGGTGCAAATATTTTGGAATCCAGCTGTCATGCCGGGACTTCGACGAATCCTTTCGGGTTTTACAGCCTGACCTTGCCGGAAGGAGAGATCGGACTTTTCTTTTCGTATTTAGGATATGAAACCAAACATTTCCGTTTCCTGTTAAGTCGGGATACTGTGATGAACATCTGTTTGCAGACCAATAACCAGTTGGCGGAAATCGTCGTCCTTTCCGATAAGAAAGAAACAGGCATCCGGGCAACCGGTATGGGTACATTAGATATCCCGATGACGCAGATCAAGAATACTCCAGCCATCTTAGGAGAGGCCGATATCCTCAAAACGATCCAGTTGATGCCAGGTGTACAGGCTGGAACGGAGGGGTTCAGCGGGTTGTATGTACGGGGTGGCGGACCGGATCAGAACTTGATTCTTCTGGATGGTATCCCCATCTATAATGCTGACCATATGTTAGGCGTGTTCTCCATCTTCACTCCGGAAGCCATGAAAAAGGTCACGCTTTTCAAAGGTTCGTTTCCCGCCCGCTACGGCGGCCGTTTGTCTTCTATCGTAGATATCCGGACAAACGACGGTGATATGCAGAATTATCATGGTACGGTCAGCATCGGCCTGCTGACCAGCAAGCTGCACCTCGAAGGTCCGATCCTGAAAGATAAAACCTCCTTTTGCCTGACCGGCCGCCGCACCTATCTCGACCTGGTGGCAAGGCCGTTTCTGCCGGAGGACAAGAAATTCAATTACTATTTTTATGATATCAATGCAAAGGTGAACCACAAGTTTTCCGACCGCAGCCGCCTGTTCCTCAGTTTCTACAAAGGGAAAGACCATTATGACTACAAGCAGGACAAGGAATATGACGCCTATTCGAATGGGTCGCGTATGTATTTCTACAACAGCCGGATCGATTTCAACTGGGGAAACACGATTGCCGCCGGACGGTGGAATTATGTCTTCAACAGTAAATTATTCAGCAATACGACCGTAGCCTACAACCATTACCAGATGAGTATGGCGGACGCTTACCGGAAAGATATCATCGAGACGGATAAAAACGGTGATCCGATAACCGATAGAAACGAATCGTATGTCTATAATTCCGATTACCGTTCCGGTATACACGATTGGAGTTTTCATACGGACTTCGATTATATGCCCGTCCCTGACCATCATGTCAAGTTCGGAGTATCTTATCTGTATCATACCTTCCGACCGGAGGTGACGACCTCGCGTGTGAAAGAAGCTGCAGACGGGCAGACAGCACAGGACACCGTCTACAACGATTCCTCGAACAGCTATTTGCACGGGCACGAGTTTTCGTTTTATGCCGAAGATAATGCCGATATCGGCGACCGTCTGAGCCTGAATGCCGGCATTCACCTCTCCTTGTTTTCCACACAAGGGAAAGGCTATCTGTCGGCACAGCCTCGTCTCTCTGCACGTTATCGTTTTCATGACGATTTTGCGGCAAAGGGCTCTTTTACCCAGATGGAACAGTATGTACACTTGCTGTCATCCTCACCGATTTCGCTACCGACCGATTTATGGGTTCCGGTTACTAAGAACATCCGCCCGATGCGCTCCTACCAGTATGCTGTCGGCGGTTATTATACAGGTGTGAAAGGATGGGAATTCTCTCTGGAAAGCTATTATAAGGATATGCATAATGTATTGGAATACCAGGATGGTGCTACCTTTTTCGGATCATCCGGCGGATGGCAGGAGAAGGTGGAGATGGGGCGTGGCCGTTCTTTCGGTCTGGAGGTTTTAGCCCAGAAGACCATTGGGAAAACAACGGGATGGTTGGGATATACGATCGCCAAGAGCGACCGTCAGTTCAAGAACGGGACGGTCAACAACGGCGAACGTTTTCCTTATAAATACGATCGCCGCCACAACATCAACCTCTGTGTTAACCATACTTTCAGCAAGAAAACGGATATAGGGATCACTTGGATTTTCAATACGGGCGGAACGGCTACGGTTGCCGAACAGCGTACCGGGACGGCATCCGGTGACTTGATCGACTACATTTCCCATCGTAACAATTATCGCCTTCCTGTCAGCCATCGGTTGAATCTGAGCATCAATTTCCATAAGAAACTGCGTCGGGGAATGCAGACCTGGAATATTTCGGTCTATAACGCTTATAATGCTATGACTCCGAATTTGGTTTATAAAGAAGAAGAGTTTATCGGGTATCCGGTAACGGGAGGGGATATGGTCTGGGAACGTAAAACAAGGCTGATCAAACAAACGTTGTTGCCTTGTGTCCCTTCTGTGACTTATACGTTTAAATTTTAAAGGAGAAGAATGGAATGAAAAAGCAATCGTTTATATATGGAATGCTGATGGCAACCTCTTTCTTGGCGTGCGAGAATGAACTTCCTTTCCGGGACAAACCGCAAGAGCCCCAATTGCTGATGAACGCTTTTCTGGAAGCAGGAAAAGAAAAGAATGAGGTATTTCTGCATATTGTTGATGGCAATGGGACAACTTCGTTTTTGGAGGGGGCTATCATTGTCTATGTCAATGATGAAAAGACGGAAGAGACAGATGTAAAGGGAGGCTCTTATATGTCTAAGTATACTGTGCAAAGCCGGTTCTGTCCCGGTGATCGCATACGTTTGGAAGCGGCTCTCGAAGGAGGAAAGTATCAGGGAAGTGCCGAAGTGCGGATTCCTCAGCCGATCGAAGAGGCGATCAGGGTAGATACGCTTCGTACGCAACTGAAAGTCGGAGTTTCCATGCAGGATTGTATGCGTTACCGGATTGCCATCCATGATCGTCAGGGCGAAAAAAACTATTATCGTCTGGTGATCGAGAAAAGAATACGCCGGATTACGCCAGAAGGAGAGATGTTTACGGAAGTTCAGGGGCTGGATGTTATCAATCAGGAAGACATCGTGCTGACAGACGGTCATCTGACTACATCCGATGATGATGAGTTCGGCGTTTTGGATATGACAGTTCGTAACGTAAGGAATGTTTTTACCGACAGCCGCTTTCCGGACGGCTCTTATACATTAAATGTCTATACCTATTATCCCGATTTTCAGGGTTGGGGCAGCGACCGTAAGAATCATATCCAAGTCGATGTCGTAGTCCGTCTTCTCAGCATAACCGAAGCGCAGTTCCGTTATTTGCGTGCCATGAACTGTTTGGATTCGGAAGATTATAACGAAACCTTTATGGAACCGGTCATCGTTCCTCAAAACGTGTCGGGGGGCTTAGGCTTTGTCGGTGCCTCCTCCGAGCAGCGAGTAACTTTGCGGATGGTCGACCGGCCGCCATTATGGTGATGGATTATCACTTATTTGATACCCTGTTCTTCGTAGTATTCTTTATTCCGTTTATGCAAGCTCTTCAGCTCGAAGGAAAGCATAACCCGGAAGATTCCGATGATCAGCAAAGTGTACGCGATCATATAGACAAGGGATAACGCTCCGAGGCCCGGTTGCCAGATAATACCGATGCTGCAAAGGATTGCCAGTACGCCGAAAGCCATATACCAGCCCCAGTTGCGTGTTCCGTAACGTTTCAGATCCATAGCGTAGCCGGTTGAAGCGAAACCGCGGAACATCAGCCAGAAAGCAACGATGAAAGGCAGTACCGCCATACTCAGTCCGATATTGGCCATCAGATAGATACCTAAGATCAGGTCGATGATACCGCTTGCCAGGTACCAGCCCCAACTGGAAATATTCTTTTTATTGGTGACGGCAAAAAGAATTTCCAGCGTGCCGCTGACAAACATGGATACACTAAACAAAACACTCAGTGCGACATAACTTGCCAGCGGTGTAAACATCAGGCAGATTGCAATAAGGATATAAAGCAGGCCCAGAAGCAGGGAAACCCACCAGTTTTTTACTCCGAAGTTGATTGTGTCAATAAAAGTTCTCATAATAAATTCGTTTTTTAATTATTTTGAAATCTACTTTGTAACAAACCTTTGGAAAGAAAAGTTTCACCGGGCCGGTAAAGTGAATTATTTTTAATACATTTGCCATCCGTTATATTTATTAAGGATTTATGATTTTGGATGTATGATTTATCATTGATACATGATTCCGAAATCATAAATTATAAATCATAGAAGATTATGAAAGGTATTGTTTTAGCAGGAGGGTCCGGTACTCGTTTGTATCCGATAACCAAAGGGGTTTCAAAACAGTTATTGCCTATTTATGATAAACCGATGATCTATTATCCGGTGTCTGTGTTGATGCTGGCAGGAATACGTGAAATATTGGTGATTTCCACACCGCAGGATCTTCCCGGTTTTCGTCGTCTGTTAGGGGATGGTTCTGATTATGGTGTCCGTTTCGAGTATGCCGAACAACCCTCACCGGACGGATTGGCACAAGCTTTTTTAATTGGAGAGGAGTTTATTGGAAATGATTCCGTTTGTCTGGTCTTGGGCGACAATATCTTTTACGGACAGAGTTTCACCGCAATGTTAAAAAGGGCCGTAGCCAATGCGGAAAACGAACAAAAAGCGACCGTCTTCGGTTACTACGTCAATGATCCGGAACGCTATGGTGTGGCCGAATTCGACGAGGCGGGAAACGTGTTGAGTATTGAAGAAAAACCGGCATACCCGAAGTCGAATTATGCGGTTGTCGGCCTTTATTTCTATCCGAACAAAGTGGTAGAAGTTGCCAAACGGATTGAACCTTCCGCCCGCGGAGAACTGGAGATTACGACTGTCAACCAGGAATTCCTAAAGGATGAGGAGCTGAAAGTTCAGCTTTTAGGGCGCGGTTTTGCATGGCTTGATACCGGCACGCATGATTCTCTTTCCGAAGCCTCCACTTTCGTCGAGGTGATAGAAAAACGGCAAGGTTTGAAAATAGCCTGCCTGGAAGAAGTCGCTTACCGGAACGGTTGGATTGATGCAGAACGGTTGAGGCAGGTTGCCGCTCCGATGCTGAAGAACCAATATGGACAATATCTGCTGAATTTAATAAAAGAAGAGAATGAATAAGGATAGTAAAATATTTGTCGCAGGCCATCGGGGGCTGGTAGGTTCCGCCATTCTGAAGAATCTGAAGGCAAAAGGTTACACGAACTTTGTCTTGCGTACGCATGCGGAACTGGATTTGACTGATCAGCAGGCCGTTCATGATTTCTTTGCGGCCGAGAAGCCGGAATATGTGTTTCTGTCGGCCGCCCATGTCGGAGGGATTATGGCGAACAGCCGCTATCGGGCTGACTTTATTTACGAGAATCTTATGATTCAGAACAATGTGATTCATGCTTCTTATCTGAATAAGGTAAAGAAACTCCTGTTCTTGGGTAGTACTTGTATCTATCCGGGAAATGCTCCGCAACCGATGCCGGAGGATTGCTTGCTCACTTCGCCTCTCGAATATACGAATGAACCCTACGCGATAGCCAAGATTGCCGGGATCAAGATGTGTGAAAGTTATAATTTGCAATACGGGACTAATTATATCGCAGTGATGCCGACTAACTTGTATGGCCCGAATGATAATTTTAATTTGGAGACTTCGCATGTGTTGCCGGCCATGATTCGTAAAGTACATTTAGGCAAATGTCTTTCAGAAGGAAATTGGGATTCTGTCCGGAAAGATCTGAGTGCACGTCCGGTTGAAAACGTATCCGGCGATGCTTCCGAGTCCGAAATATCGGATATTCTTGCCAAGTATGGTATCTATCCGGGTAAAGTGGAGTTGTGGGGGACAGGCAAGCCGCTTCGTGAGTTTCTTTGGAGCGAGGAGATGGCAGATGCTTCCGTCTATGTGATGGAGAAGGTCGATTTTGCCGATGTCCGTCCTGCTACCGGCGATATTCGGAATACACATATTAATATTGGTACCGGAAAGGAACTTTCTATTCGTGAAGTGGCTTTCCTGATCCGGGAAAAGGTCGGTTTTACAGGCGAGATCGTATTTAATTCTTCCAAGCCGGACGGAACGATGCGCAAACTGACGGATGTCACGAAGCTGCATGCCTTGGGCTGGCATCATACGATCGAAGTAGACGAAGGGATTGAACGCCTTTATTGCTGGTACTTGGAAAATTAAAAATTGAAAATTAAAAATAAAAAATGGGGGAGGACGTTGCGTCTTCCGTTTAATAACGATGAGTAAAGTTGCTTTAATAACAGGAATAACAGGGCAGGACGGAGCTTACCTGGCCGAATATCTGATCAAGAAAGGATATGTAGTGCATGGTATCAAACGTCGGTCGTCTATGTTTAACACGGATCGTATCGATCATCTTTATCAGGACCCTCATGTGGAAAACCGTAATCTGATCCTGCATTATGGTGACCTGACCGACAGTTTGAATCTGACTCGTATCATTGGTGAGACCCAGCCGGATGAGATTTATAATCTGGCGGCCATGAGCCATGTGAAAGTGAGTTTCGATACTCCCGAATATACGGCTAATGCCGATGGCCTGGGAGTTTTGCGCATATTGGAAGCGGTTCGTCTGTTGAACCTGATCCCCAAGACACGCATTTACCAGGCTTCCACATCCGAACTTTATGGTCTGGTGCAGGAAGTACCACAGAAAGAAACGACTCCTTTTTATCCGAGAAGTCCGTATGCCGTAGCCAAACTTTACGGTTACTGGATAACGGTGAACTATCGTGAAGCTTATAAAATGCATGCGTCGAACGGTATTTTGTTCAACCATGAGTCTCCTCTGAGAGGAGAAACCTTCGTGACTCGTAAGGTGACGCGGGCCGTTTCCCGTATTGCCTTAGGCATGCAGAAAAAAGTTTATATGGGGAATCTTTCCTCCAAACGTGACTGGGGACATGCAAAAGATTATGTCCGTGCGATGTATGCTATCCTCCAGCAGGACGAACCGTCTGATTATGTCATTGCGACGGGGATCACGACAACTATCCGTGATTTCTTGAAAATGGCGTTCGCCGAGATAGGCGTGGAAATTATTTTCAAAGGAGAAAATGTTAATGAGGTGGCTGTCTTAAACTATATTGACGAAAAAGTGTTTATTGAAAGAGTCGGTGAAGCTTATCTCGATAATCTCAGGAAACGGATTGGAGATGAGGTTGTTGGTGTAGATCCTCAGTATTTCCGTCCGACTGAAGTCGATTTGCTGATCGGCGATGCGACAAAAGCACGTACCCGTTTAGGATGGGAGCCAAAGTTCGATTTGGCCGCTTTAATAGAGGATATGATGTTGAATGATATAAAGTTAATGAAGAAAGAATCGTATCTAAGAAAAGGTGGTTATGAAATATTGAATTATTTTGAGTAGAATCGAACTTTTATTGTTTTTATTTGTTATAATTAGAAAAAGAGTTAATTTTGCGATATATTTGAGCAAGATTATAGGTAATTGATTGTTTAATTAAAATGTTGATGAATATGAAGACTAAAGTATTACTTTTAGCTTTGTTATCAGGTTTTGTTTTCTCTGTGTCTGCACAGGAATTTAAACCGCAGGTTGGATTTAGTAACGAAGCGGGTTATAAAACGAACTTCAAAAAGAACAAAGCAGGCGACAACTGGTTTATCTCTATTGCTGGTGGCGCAAGTGTTTTATTTGGTGATCAGAACAGCGAAGCCGATTTTAAGAATCGTTTGAATTTCGCTCCTCAGTTCTCTTTCGGTAAATGGTTTAATCCGTATTTAGCTTTGCGTCTCCAGTTAAATGGGGGTGTGTTACATGGTTTTGAAAACACAGGTGCTACATTTATGCAGCACAATAAATATGCAGCTGCTCATGCTGATTTGTTGTGGGATGTGACTAATTTCTGGGCTCCTTATAACGAGAAGAAAGTGTTCCGTTTGATTCCGTGGGTCGGTCTTGGTTACGCACAGCGTTTCAAAAACTCTGAAGAAAACAGAAGCATTGCAAGAACAGAATCTCCGACGGTTAATTTCGGTATCCTGACAGCATTCCGTTTGAGCAAGCGTGTGGATTTAAACGTTGAAGTTCAGGGTTCATTGCTGAACGAACAGTTTAACCGTGTTTCTATGTATCACCTGACTGACGGTATCGGACAGTTGAGCGCAGGTTTGACTTTCAAACTGGGTAAGACTGATTTCGAAGTATTGGAACCGATGGATTACGCTTTGTTGAACGACCTGAATGGCCAGATCAACGCTTTGCGTGCTGAAAACGACGAATTGAGCAAACGTCCGGTTTCTTGTCCTGAATGTGAAGAAGTTGTAACTAACGTTGTTAACAACTATGTAGACAATGTGGTATACTTCCGTATCAATAGCGCTAAGATCGATAAGAACCAGCAGGTAAGCATCTTCAATACTGCACAGTTCATGAAAGATAACAATGTGCCTATCAAGGTTATCGGTTATGCTGATAAGAAAACAGGTACAGGTTCTTACAATATGCAACTTTCTGAAAAACGTGCAAGAGCCGTTGCTAAGGAACTGATCGATAAATACGGTATCTCTTCCAGCCAGATCACAATCGAATGGAAGGGTTCTGATGTTCAACCGTACAATGAAAACAATTGGAATCGCGTTGTTATCATGTCTGCAAATAATTAATTAATTTTTAATTATATCCCGAAAGGCTGTACATAATCGTGTGCAGCCTTTTTTTTGCTCGGAAATAATGCTTATTTTTGCATGATTTTAGCGCGTTGTTATGGAGTTAAATAAAAAACATGGTTACCTTATTCAATGGTTGATAGGCGTTGGGGATTTGATCGTTTTGAATCTTCTTTTTTTTATTGTCTATTATGGGTTGAATAATTTATATACATCTGCTATCGCCGAAAGTTTGCGTGAGGTGGTGCTTTTGTTGAATTTCTGTTATTTCTTCTCCCTCTATTTTGTCCCTTTGCAATTGCATATGTCCATTGTCTTTATTGACAAGATTGTGCAGAGAGCGTTCCTTTTGGTTACGATTATGACTTTCCTGTTTGCCACCTGCCTGATTTTCCTGAATGTCGGGGATGTGTTGGCGACTTTCCTGTTGATTTATTATGTTGTGACGATCGTTATATTTTCCTTGTGGCGTGTTATTGTACGTGTGACTTTGAAGATGTACCGACGGAAAGGATACAACTTTAAGAAGATCGTGATTGTCGGGGCCGGAAAGAATGGTATGGAACTGTATAAGGTGATGAAGGATGATCTGTCGTATGGTTTCAATATTCTGGGATTTTTTGATGATAACCTGTCCTTGAAATCTGTTCTGCCGAATTATTTAGGAATGACGAATGAGGTGGAAAGCTTTGTGCTGGCAAATGATGTGGATGAAATCTATTGTACTTTGCCGGGTACGAATGATGAAAAGATCGTACGCCTGCTGAATTTTGCAGAAAAACACATGATCCGCTTTTATATCGTGCCGGAATTCTATCGAAACTTGAAGAAGAGTCTTGTGATGGAGGTCTTGGAGTCCATTCCTTTAATGACTGTCCGCCGCGAGCCTTTGCAGGCGGCCTACAACCGGGCATTGAAACGTGCGTTTGATATTCTTTTTTCAACTGTAATTCTGGTGACTATATTCCCGATATTGTATATCGTGGTCGGTATCATGATCAAACTAAGTTCTCCGGGACCGATCTTGTTCAAGCAAAAGAGAACGGGATTGTATGGGCAGGATTTCAGGTGTTATAAGTTTCGCACGATGAAGGTGAACGCGCAGGCTGATTCCCTGCAGGCTGTGAAGGACGACCCGCGTAAGACAAAGGTCGGAGATTTTCTTCGCCGAACCAATCTGGATGAATTTCCCCAGTTTATTAATGTGCTGAGGGGAGAAATGTCGGTCGTAGGGCCGCGTCCCCATATGCTGAAACATACTGAGCAATACTCTGCGCTGATCGATAAGTATATGGTTCGCCACTTGGTTAAACCGGGTGTGACAGGTTGGGCGCAGGTGACAGGCTACAGAGGAGAAACGAAAACGTTGGAACAAATGGAAGGACGTGTGAAACGGGATGTCTGGTATATCGAGAATTGGTCTTTCTTCTTGGATCTTAAGATTATAGTCGTAACGGTTCTCAATATGTTCAAGGGGGAAAAGAACGCATATTAAGTATTAAATTGCACACTTTTTGTATATATGTGTAATTGGAAACTGAATTTATGTTATCTTTGTGCCCGATGGGAAGGATTATAGCAATTGATTATGGCCGGAAACGTACCGGTCTGGCGGTCACAGATACCTTGCAGATGATTGCAAACGGACTGACAACTGTGCCGAGCGGTGAACTGACAAAGTTTCTGGCTGATTATGTTTCACGCGAACCCGTTGAACGGTTTGTAGTCGGGCTTCCGAAGCAGATGAACAACGAACTTTCAGAAAATATGAAATACGTGGAGGCTTTTGTGGCACATCTGAAACGGACCATTCCGGATATTCCGGTAGAGTATTACGATGAACGTTTTACTTCCGTTTTGGCACATAAGGCAATGCTGGACGGAGGATTGAAGAAAAAGAAAAGGCAAGATAAAGGATTGGTGGACGAGATTAGTGCGGTTATTATCTTGCAGTCATATTTGGAAAATAAGAAATATCAGTTATAAAAGTTATGATTTTACCAGTATATTTATATGGACAGCCCGTACTGAGAAAAGAGGCTGAAGAGGTTCCGATGGACTATCCGGATCTGAAACAATTGGTAGCCAATATGTTTGAAACGATGTACAATGCCGATGGTGTGGGGCTGGCCGCTCCGCAGGTCGGTTTATCATTGCGTCTTTTGGTAATCGACGCAGACGTGATGGGGGATGATTTTCCCGAATGCAAAGGTTTCAAACGTGCGATGATCAATCCGGTTTTCCTTGAAAAAAGCGAAGAAGAGGTTTCGATGGAAGAAGGTTGCCTGAGTCTGCCGGGGGTGCACGAGAAAGTTGCCCGTTCGGTAAAAGTACGTGTGAAATATCTGGATGAAGACCTGAAAGAACATGAAGAGACGGTGGAGGGTTTTGCAGCCCGTGTCGTGCAGCATGAGTGTGAACACTTGGAAGGCCATGTATTCATAGATAATATTTCAGGAATCCGCCGCCAGTTGAATAAAAGCAAACTAAATAGTATTATTAAAGGTTCAGCCCGTTGCTCCTATAAAGCAAAAGCGGTTGGTAAGTAATAAGAACTCTATTAACTAATCAGTATGACAGATTTAAGTAAAAACATTCAGGCCCTCAGGGAAAAGAAAGCCGTCGTTGAGATGGGTGGAGGCGAAGCTGCTATCGAAAAGCAGATCGCGATGGGTAAATTGACTGCCCGTGATCGTATTCTATCCTTGTTGGACAAGAATTCTTTCCACGAATATGACCTGTTCGTGAAGCACGATGGTCGTGATTTCGGTATGGATAAGAAGGATTTACCAGGTGATGGTGTTGTTACAGGTACAGGTACGATCTTCGGTGCTCCGGTTTGTATCTATGCACAGGACTTTACGGTTGCCGGTGGTTCGCTGGGTTTGCAGCATGCACGTAAGATCACGAAGATCATGGATCATGCTCTGAAAATGAAATGTCCGATTATAGGTATCAACGACTCGGGCGGTGCACGTATCCAAGAAGGTGTAGGTGCATTGGCGGGTTATGGTGAAATATTCTATCGCAATACAATTGCTTCCGGTGTTATTCCTCAGATCTCGTTGATCTTGGGACCTTGTGCCGGTGGTGCCGTATATTCTCCGGCTCTGACAGACTTCGTATTTGTAGTAGAGAATATCTCCAAGATGTTTATTACAGGTCCGAATGTGATCAAGACCGTTTTGGGTGAAGATATTTCTATGGAAGACTTGGGTGGTGCACGCGTTCATGCGGAAACAACCGGTAACGCTCATTTCTATGCACAGAGCGAGCAAGAATGTTTCGAACAGGTGAAACGTTTGGTTAGCTTTATCCCTTGGAATAACCAGGAACGTGCGAAAGTGGCAGAGTCGAAGGAACCCGCTGCGGTAATGAACATCGAAGATGTGGTTCCGGCAGATCCGAAGCAGCCGTACGACGTTCGTAACGTGATCAAATGTATTGTGGACGATTCCGATTTCCTGGAAGTACAGGAGTTGTGGGCAGCCAACATCGTGATCGGTTTCGGCCGTATGGGCGGTGAAACTGTCGGTTTCGTTGCTAACCAGCCGATGGTATTGGCAGGTGTGTTGGATTGCGACAGTGCCGATAAGGCAGCACGTTTTATCCGTTTCTGCGATTCTTTCAATATTCCTATTATCACGTTGGAAGATATGCCGGGCTATTTGCCGGGCGTTGACCAGGAACATGCCGGTGTGATCCGTCACGGTGCAAAAGTATTGTATGCTTATTCCGAAGCGACAGTTCCCAAGATCACGGTTATCTTGCGTAAGGCTTATGGTGGCGGTTATATCGCCATGAACTCACGCCACTTAGGTGCGGACTTTATGTTTGCATGGCCGAGTGCGGAAATTGCGGTGATGGGACCGGAAGGAGCTGCCAATATTATCTTCCGCAAGGAGATCATGGAAGCCGAAGACCAGAATGCAATGCGCCAGGAAAAGGTGAAGGAATATATCGAGAAGTTTGCAAATCCTTATGTAGCTGCGTCCAAAGGGTTCATCGATTCTGTTATCGAGCCGAAAGAAACACGTTCATTGTTGCTTCACGCGCTTAAACTTTCTGTATTGAAAGAAGAATACAGACCGGCTAAGAAGCACGGATTGCCTCCGTTCTAATTAACGCCGTAAAAACTTTTGAATATGGAAAAGAAAGAGAAAGATAACGAATATGTGGATTTTGTAGTAACGGCCCGCAAATACAAGACGACGCTGACTGCAAAATATAAGAACCGTAAAATGTGGCATAAGCCCTTTGTCGGTGATGTGATTTCTCATCTTCCCGGAACGATCGTTAAAGTGGAGGTACAGCAAGGGCAGGAAGTCGAAGCCGGCCAGTTGCTTCTGATCCACCAGGCGATGAAGATGTACAACCGGGTGGTAGCTCCCGTTGCCGGAACGATTGTCGAACTGGGTGTAACGGAAGGTGATAAGATCCCAAAGGACCATTTGATGGTTAAGATTCAGCCGAAGTAAATAACTGAGGTAAGTAAATATAGAAAGCTTTCACACTGTTTTGCAGTCCGTGAAAGCTTTTTTTATAGATTGGTTTTAATGGCTAAGATTATTTACTTACTTTTGCGACCGATCAATGTTGAATATTTTTATAATAGATGAAGAAAGCGATTCTTTTATTTATATTCCAGCTGTGTTCGTTAGCCATGTTTGCACAAATTAATACGGATCGTGTGTTGACTATCGGGCGCAACGCCTTGTATTTTGAGGACTATGTTCTTTCGATACAATATTTCAATCAGGTCATCAAATCGAAACCCTGGTTGGCCGAACCGTATTTCTACCGTGCTGTGGCAAAAATCAATTTGGACGATTATAAAGGAGCTGAAGAAGACTGTACACTTTGTCTTGAGCGGAATCCTTTCCTGGTACAGGCATATTACGCACGTGGTATTGCCCGTCAGAGCCAGGAGAAATTTGACGAAGCAATAGAAGACTACAGGAAAGGTTTGGAGTTTAAGGCGGAAGACCGCCAGATGTTGGTGAATATGGCAGTAGCCAATATTCAGAAAAAAGATTTTAAGGAGGCCGAAAAGGTGTTTGATGAACTGATGGTGGCCCATCCCAAATATTCTATGAACTATCTGACGCGTGGTGCGATGTACACCGAGAAAGGCGATACGGTCAAAGCACTTGCCGACTATGATAAGGCGATCAGTATGGACCCCTACTATGCTCCCGCTTATGGCAACCGGGCGATCCTGCATTACCAGATGAACAATATGAAAGACGCGCTTGCCGATCTGAACGAGGCCATTCGTCTGAATACCCGTGAGAGCGGTTATTACATCAATAGAGGTCTGGTCCGGTATCAGTTAAAGGATTTGCGTGGTGCTATGGCTGATTATGATCAGGTGGTCAGCATGGACAGCCACAACCTGATTGCCCGCTTCAACCGAGGATTGCTTCGGGCACAGATCGGGGATAACAACCGGGCTATCGAAGATTTCGACGTTGTGATCGAGATTGAACCGGACAACTATATGGCTTATTATAACCGGGCGTTGTTGCGTTACGAGACGGGAGATTATCAAGGTTCCGTACATGATTTCGATGTCGTGTTGCGTCAGTATCCGAATTTTGTGGCCGGTTATTACAGCCGTGCGGAAGTGAAGCGGAAAATGCATGATGAGGTAGGAGCCGACCGCGACTACTGGACTGCCTATAATATGGAGCAGAAAAAGAAGAACGGGAATGCTTCGGGAAATGCAGTCGCTTCCCAAAATGGCAATAATACCGGTACGCAATCGGCCGATCCGGCATCAAAGGATGAAAATACGCGTGAACAGTCGGATAAGAATATCGATAAGTTCAACCGTCTTGTCGTGTATGATGAAGAAGAGGTACGTAAGACGAAGTATAACAGCGAAATTCGTGGACGCGTGCAGGACCGCAATGTGCGTGTGGATCTGGAACCGATGTTTGTCCTGACGTATTACGAAAAAGTCGATCCGGTAAAGAAGCTGGTTTATTATGATAAGATGGTGGAAGCTTACAATTCCCGTCTGGTACTGGAACGTAAGCTGCGTATCACAAATGAAGAAGCCGCCCTTACGGAAGACCAGGTTGCCGTACATTTTGCATCTATCGATAATTTTTCGGCCCGTATAGTGAAGAATCCGAACGATGTGGATGCCTATTTCGGACGGGCTTTGGATTTTATGCTTGTACAGGACTTTACCGAAGCGATTAAGGATTATACAAAGGTGATCGAATTGAATCCGGATTTTGCTATGGCTTATTTTAACCGGGCTGTTGTCCGGTATAAGCAACTTGACTATAATATGTCGCAGGCTGCCAGCTCACAAGACGATTTTTCTGCTATGAGCATGAACCTTAAGATGGGTAAGAATCCGACGGTTGTCCGTACTCCGGCAACATCTGATCCGGCTTCCGCATCCTTGAAAGACAATAAGCGGGCTTACGAGCATGAAATGATTACGAGGGATTATGACATGGTGATCAAATTGAATCCGGGCTTCGTATATGCTTATTTCAATCGTGGAAACCTGCGTTGTGCGCAACGCGACTTCCGTGCAGCCATCCAGGATTACAGCGAAGCGATCCAGCGTGATCCGGAATTTGCCGAGGCTTATTTCAATCGTGGCTTGGCACGCCTTTCGCAGGGAGATGCCAATCGGGGAATCGCCGATTTGAGCAAAGCCGGAGAGCTGGGTATCATCAATGCCTACAGTATTATCAAGCGTATGACAAGTAATTAAAGGAATAGTTCTCCTGGTTAGGGCTATTTTTATATGAAAAAGGATATTGCAGAACTTTTTACCTAAAAGTTCTGTTTAACAAAAAAAGAATGCTAAATTTGCATCCTAATTAATTTTTAGGAATTTATAGTGAACAGATTATGATAAAGATTACATTTCCGGATAATTCCGTAAAAGAATATGCCGAAGGAACGACCGCTATGCAGATTGCGGAAAGCATCAGTTCCCGTCTGGCACAGGAAGTTCTGGCTGCGAGCGTGAATGGTGAGATTTGGGACTTGACCCGTCCGATCAACCAGGATGCCGCCATCAAACTTTTCAAGTGGGAAGACGAGGAAGGTAAACATGCATTCTGGCACTCCAGTGCTCACTTGATGGCTGAAGCTTTGCAGGAATTATATCCCGGCATTAAGTTCGGTATCGGACCGGCTATTGAAAACGGATTCTACTATGATGTGGATCCGGGTGACGCAGTTATCAAAGAAGGTGATTTTCCTGCTATCGAAGCAAAAATGCTCGAACTGGTAGCGAAGAAAGAGGAAATCAAACGCCAGGATATTTCGAAGGCTGATGCTATGAAAATGTTCGGTGACAGAGGCGAAGTGTATAAAACAGAACTTATCAGCGAATTGGAAGATGGTAAGATTACAACCTATACGCAGGGTTCGTTTACCGACCTGTGTCGTGGTCCGCACTTGCCGAATACTTCTTATTTGAAGGCTGTTAAAATAATGAGTGTTGCCGGTGCTTACTGGCGTGGTGACGAAAAGCGTAAACAGTTGGTTCGTCTGTATGGTATTACTTTCCCGAAGAAAAAGATGCTGGACGAATATCTGGCATTGATGGAAGAAGCCAAGAAACGCGACCATCGTAAGATAGGTAAAGAGCTGGAACTGTTTACATTCTCGACAGCAGTGGGAGCAGGGCTTCCGTTGTGGTTGCCGCGTGGCACGCAGTTGCGTCTGAAACTGGAAGATTTCTTGAAACGTATCCAGAAGAAATACGGCTACCAGCAAGTGATGACTCCGCATATCGGTGGCAAGCAGTTGTATGTGACTTCCGGCCACTACGCTAAATACGGTAAGGACTCATTCCAGCCGATCCATACTCCACAGGAGGGCGAAGAGTTCTTATTGAAGCCGATGAACTGTCCTCACCACTGTGAAATATTCAAATCGTTCCCGCGTTCATACAAGGACCTGCCTCTGCGTTTCGCGGAGTTCGGAACCGTGTATCGTTATGAACAAAGCGGCGAGTTGCACGGTTTGACAAGGGTACGTGGCTTTACGCAGGATGATGCTCACCTGTTCTGTCGCCCCGATCAACTGAAAGACGAGTTTTTGAAGGTGATGGATATTATCTTTATTATCTTTAAGGCTTTGGATTTTGAAAACTTTGAAGCACAGATTTCTCTGCGTGACAAGGTGAACCGGGATAAATACATCGGTTCGGAAGAAAACTGGGAGAAAGCCGAAAGTGCTATTATCGAAGCTTGCCAGGAAAAAGGCCTGAAAGCCAAGATCGAATATGGCGAAGCTGCTTTCTATGGTCCTAAATTGGACTTTATGGTGAAGGATGCCATCGGTCGCCGTTGGCAGTTAGGTACGATCCAGGTTGACTACAACCTTCCGGAACGTTTCGAGCTGGAATATACGGGCGAAGACAATAAGAAACATCGTCCTGTTATGATCCACCGTGCACCGTTCGGTTCTATGGAACGTTTCGTTGCCGTGCTGATCGAACATACGGGTGGTAAGTTCCCGCTGTGGCTGACTCCGGATCAAGTATCGATCCTGCCGATCAGCGAGAAGTTCAACGATTATGCTTATGAGGTAAAACGTCAGCTCGAAGCTGAAGATCTGAGTGTTCTGGTTGATGACCGTAATGAGAAAATCGGACGTAAGATTCGCGATACAGAATTGAAACGTATCCCTTATATGCTCATTGTTGGAGAGAAGGAAGCAGAAAATAATGAAGTTTCTGTAAGAAAACAGGGCGAAGGTGATAAAGGTTCGATGAAAATTGCTACCTTTGCAGCGCTTTTGAAAGGTGAGATAGAGGAACAGATGAATCACTGGAAGAAAGATAATAATTAATTAACTAATAACGAGGAGAATAAATCTTTTTGAATGAAGAATGACAGTCTGAAAGAACAGTATAGAATCAACGAACGTATTCGTGTTCGTGAAGTTCGTTTAGTAGGTGATAACGTAGAACAGGGAGTTTATCCTACTTCTCAGGCATTAAAGATGGCTGAAGATCAGGGGCTCGATCTGGTTGAAATTTCACCGAATGCTGCGCCCCCCGTTTGTAGAATTACTGATTATCAGAAATTCCTTTATCAACAGAAGAAGCGCCAGAAGGAACAGAAGGCGAAATCAGTGAAAGTGATCGTGAAGGAGATCCGTTTCGGACCTCAGACAGATGATCATGATTATAACTTTAAGTTGAAACATGCCAAGGGATTTTTGGAAGAAGGAGCAAAAGTAAAAGCATATGTGTTCTTTAAAGGACGTTCCATTCTTTTCAAAGAGCAAGGAGAGGTATTGTTGCTTCGTTTTGCCAATGACTTGGAGGAATACGGAAAGGTAGAACAGTTGCCGGTACTGGAGGGTAAACGTATGATTATCATGCTGACACCGAAGAAAGCCGGAGCTGCCGCCACCCCTAAACCTGCCGTTTCAAAACCGGTAGTGAAAAAGGTGGTCGTGACTCCCAAGCCTAAGACTGAAGAGTCTGAATAATAAAGAAAGAAACCACCCGATAGAGGGTGTAAAGTTTAATAATTAAAATATATTGGAAAATGCCTAAGATGAAGACTAATTCCGGTGCCAAAAAAAGATTCGCTCTTACCGGAACAGGTAAAATCAAAAGAAAACACGCTTTTAAAAGTCACATTCTGACAAAGAAGACTACAAAGCAGAAGAGAAATCTTACTCACACAGGCCTGGTTGCCAGTGTAGACGTGAGCAACGTTAAGCAGTTGCTTGGTTTGAAGTAATCTTTTTTAATTAAGCGAGTTTTACAAGATTTTTATTAACCGAATGTATTTAGCAAAATAAGATCATCCGAGAGTGATGACGCTAACATTCAAAACAGATTAGTATTATGCCTAGATCAGTAAATCATGTTGCTTCAAGAGCAAAAAGAAAACGGATTTTAAAACTTACCCGTGGTTACTATGGTGCACGTAAGAACGTGTGGACCGTTGCTAAGAATACGTGGGAAAAAGGTTTGACTTATGCATTCCGTGACCGTCGTAACAAGAAACGTAACTTCCGTGCATTGTGGATTCAGCGTATCAATGCTGCCGCACGTCTGGAAGGTATGTCTTACTCTCGTCTGATGGGAGCTTTGCATGCAGCAGGTATCGAAATCAACCGTAAAGTTCTTGCCGACCTGGCTATGAACCATCCGGAAGCTTTCAAAGCAATCGTTGCTAAAGTTAAGTAATTGACATTATATAGCAATTGGAAAAAGAGCTCCTAAATGGAGCTCTTTTTTTATGTCAAAAGTTTGGTGGTTTCATTCCTATTACATATCTTTGTGATAAGAAAAATGAGTTAGCCGCACATGTTCGATTGGGAAACTCATCAGTTTATTTTAATTCCGAGACACAGCTCTTGTCGTCAATGGCGGGCCGCACCCTTCGGGGCATGCTTAGCACGGCGGATTACAAAGATGGCAAAGCACTCAAATCCTGTCATACGGAGTTTGTTCATATCTACGGTGCGGCTTTCTTTACATAGGAGGATATGTCAGAACAGGCATATCCTCTTTTTGTGCCTAATAAAGCATAGCTTTTTGTTTGAAATAGGAGCTTGTCTGTTTTTTCTTCGTATATTTACCCTCCAAGAATTAAACACACTAAACTAAATATTTATGTTATTGCCAAAACAATCTCACAATTGTGTAACCGGGCTGGCTGTCGCCTGCTCGTTGCTATTGGTTGCCTGCTCTCCGAAGGAAGCCCAGCAGGTCAATCTTATTCCCAAACCGGAACGGATGACAATGACCGGAGGAACCTTCAGGGTCGATAGTCTTGCTTTATTTGGCGGACGGTCTTCCCAAAGTGTCAAAACTGTGATCGATGATGCTTGGTCCGGTAGCCCGGAAGGCTATCAGTTGGATGTGACGCCGAAAGGAATTGACCTCCGTGCCGGTTCGTCGGACGGTCTGTTTTATGGAATGCAGACGTTACGCCAACTCTATTCCGGAGGAGAGGTGCCATGTGTTTCGATCCAGGATAATCCTCGTTTTGGGTATCGAGGGTTGCATCTGGATGTTTCCCGTCATTTTTTCTCCAAAGAGGAAGTGATGAAATTGTTGGATGTGATGTCTTTTTACAAGCTGAATACCCTACATATGCATCTGACAGATGCCGGAGGATGGCGTATTGAGATAGACAAATATCCGAAACTTACTTCCGAAACGGCATTTCGTACCGAATCCGATTGGCGGAAGTGGTGGGACGGCCGTGACCGTAAGTATCTGCCGGAAGGAACGCCGGGCGCTTATGGGGGTTACTATACGAAGGAGGATATCCGGGAGATTGTGAAACATGCAGCTTCCAAACATATAAACATAATACCGGAGATCGAATTTCCCGGGCATTCCGAAGAGGTCCTGATGGCTTATCCCGAACTGAGTTGTTCCGGTAAGCCTTACCTGAACGGCGATTTTTGTATCGGCAACGAGCAGTCGTTTGCATTCATGGAAGACGTACTGGCAGAGGTGATCGATCTTTTCCCGTCCGAATATATACATATCGGCGGTGATGAAGCCGGGAAGTCTGCCTGGAAAACGTGTCCGAAGTGTCAGGGGTTGATGAAGAAGAATGGAATGAAGAGCGTGGACGAACTTCAAAGTTACATGATTCACAGGGCTGAAGAGTTTCTGATTTCGAAGGATCGCAAGTTGATCGGCTGGGATGAGATTCTGGAAGGTGGTTTGGCTCCCGAAGCGACCGTTATGTCATGGCGGGGAGAAGACGGTGGAATCAAATCGGCGCGGATGGGGCATGATGTGGTGATGACGCCGGGTAATTATATGTATTTGGATTTCTATCAGGCCGATCCGAAGACACAACCATATGCCATCGGTGGCTATACGCCGATAAAGAAGGTGTATAGCTATGATCCTATCCCAGCAGATTCGTTGACGGCGGAGGAGTGCCGGCATATTTTGGGGGTGCAGGCTAATACCTGGACCGAGTATATTCAGACTCCCGAACATCTGGAGTATATGATGTTCCCGCGTGCCCTTGCTGTAGCTGAGATTGGATGGACGCCGCAAGAGTTACGGACATGGGAAGATTTCAAACCTCGTATGAATGCTCATATCTCTCGATTACAGGGAATGGGGGTTCGCACTTTTACCCTTTCGGACGAATTGGAAGTGACCATGCAGGTCGATACGGCAGGCAGAAAGATAGAAGTTATACTGGATGCTGAGAAATATCCGGCGGAAATTCGCTACACGACGGACGGTTCTGTTCCGGTAGCATCTTCTGTCCTTTACACCGGACCGATAGTCGTACAAGATTCCGCCCATATCAAAGCCGCTATTTTCCGGGCCGGAGTGCTTCAGGGAACACCGACGGAAAAGAAGGTGGATTATCATCGGGCCATCAATAAGCCTATACATTATAATAGTAAGCTCTACGAAGGCTATATGGCCGGAGGGATGAACGCCCTGTTGGATGGTTATCGCGGTGGCTTGACTTATCTGGACGGACGTTGGCAAGGTTATTTGGATAATTTGGATTGTGTGATTGATATGGAAGGGGAGACGGATATCCATAAAGTATCTATCCGTTTCATGCAACTGATCGGTCCGGGTGTGTTCCAGCCAGGACAAGTGGAATTGTTGACTTCGGAAGATGGTGAAAACTTTATTTCCTGCGGAATTGTTCCGACAACGATTCCGTCTGATGATCCGAATCTCCTGTTTCAGGAATATACATTCAATGGAAACTGGAAAGCCCGTTATGTTCGTTTGAAAGCGCCGAGGGCGAATCCCGGTTTTATTTTTGCGGATGAGATTGTCGTATGGTAAATTGAAAAATAAAAAATAAGAAATATGAAAGTATTGTTGTTCTCTTTTCTATTGAGTTGCTGTTCTGCGCTGGTTTTCGCACAACAGCCGGTAGATTATGTGAATCCGTTTATCGGGACAAGCAACTACGGGACGACTAATCCCGGTGCGATTTGCCCCCAGGGAATGATGAGTGTTACCCCCTTCAATGTGATGGGGTCGAAAAGTAATAAATTTGACAAGGATAGCCAGTGGTGGTCCACTCCTTATTCGGCGGATAATAATTTTTTCACAGGCTATGCGCATGTCAACCTAAGTGGTGTCGGCTGTCCGGAGATGGGAAGCTTGTTGCTGATGCCTACTTCCGGAGAACTGAATGTGGATTATCATGAATACGGTAGTGAATATAAGAACGAGGTCGCTCACCCCGGCTATTACAGCAATAGCCTGACGAAATATAATATCAAGACGGAAGCCACTGCCTCCATGCGCACCGGCCTGACACGTTTCACTTTCCCGAAAGGGCAGGGGAATATCCTCTTGAATTTGGGTGAAGGGCTGACGAATGAAACCGGTGCGACCGTCCGTATGGTAAGCGATACGGAAATAGAGGGAAGTAAGTTGCTTGGTACATTTTGTTATAACCCGCAAGCCGTTTTCCCGATCTATTTCGTGATGAAGCTCAGCAAAGCCCCCAAGCAGGCCGGTTATTGGAAGAAGCAACGCGAGATGAAGGGAGTGGAGGCGGAATGGGATGCCTATTCCGGCAAATATAAATTGTATACGAAGTACGACCGTGAGATGAGCGGTGACGACATCGGCGTCTGGTTCAAGTATGATACCGAAGAAAACGAGGTGATCGAAGTAAAAATGGGCGTCTCGTTTGTCAGCATCGAGAATGCCCGCCTGAATATGAACACCGAACAGCCGGATTTCAATTTCGATAAGGTGCGTGCGGCTGCCGGCAGGATGTGGAATGACGATCTGTCGCGTGTGATGGTGGAAGGCGGGACGAACGATGATAAAACGATTTTCTATACTGCCATGTATCACCTGCTGATCCATCCGAATATCATCCAGGACGTGAATGGTGAGTATCCGATGATGGAAAGCTTGAAAGTCGGCCATACGGACGGAAACCGCTATACGGTCTTTTCACTCTGGGATACCTATCGCAATGTGAGTACGCTGATGACGTTGCTTTATCCGGAAAAGCAACTCGACATCATCCGTACCATGATCGACATGTATAAGGAAAGCGGATGGCTCCCGAAGTGGGAACTGTTCGGACGCGAGACGCTGACGATGGAAGGTGATCCGTCTATTCCTTATATAGTAGATGCTTATATGCGTGGTTTGCGAGATTACGATATTGAGACTGCTTACGAAGGCATGCGCAAGGGCGCTACTACCCCCGGCGAGTTCAACCTGCTCCGCCCGGACAATAACGATTATATGAGCAAAGGCTACGTTCCCTTGCGCGAACAGTATGATAATTCGGTTTCGCATGCTTTGGAATATTATATCGCCGACTGGAATTTATCGTTGTTGGCGGATGCTTTGGGAAAGAAGGAAGACGCCAAGCTGTTCCGGGAACGAGCTATGGGATATAAGCATTACTATTGCAAGGAGTTCGGTACGCTTCGTCCCATCTTGCCCGACGGCACGTTCTATTCTCCTTTCGATCCGAAGCAGGGGGAGAACTTTGAACCGAGTCCCGGTTTCCATGAAGGAAATGCCTGGAATTACACGTTCTATGTCCCTCACGATATCAAAGGCCTTGCCAAACTGATGGGCGGACAGAAAAAGTTTGTCGATAAATTGCAGATGGTCTTCGACAAAGGATACTACGATATGGCAAACGAGCCGGATATCGCCTATCCGTACCTCTTCAGCTATTTCAAGGGGGAAGCTTGGCGTACGCAGAAATTGGTTCGTGAATTGTTGGGTAAATATTATCATAATGCTCCGAACGGACTTCCTGGTAACGACGATACGGGTACGATGTCTACCTGGGCAATCTTCTCAATGATGGGATTCTATCCGGCCTGTCCCGGTGATCTGGATTATGTTCTGACTTCCCCTACTTTCAACAAGGTGACGATCCGGCTGGATGAGAAGTTCTATCCGAAAGGCAGTCTGGTGATCGAATCCGGACACCGGACACCGGATGATATTTATATTAAGGAGGTGACGGTCGATGGCAAGAAGCTGAAAGGCTATACGGTCTCGCAACAGGAACTGGTGAACGCCGGGACGTTGCGGTTCACATTGGATAGTAAACATTAATAGGATACCAGATAAGAAGTGTTCCCTGCCGATGAAATTTTAGTTTCATAGGCAGGGAACTTTTGTTTCATGCAAGGAAAACTTTTGTTCCATACTAATGAAACTCTTTTTCCCTTAAAATATTTCGGTACGGCAATCCGGTTTTTCGGTGGATTTGGTAATAACGTCTTTATATATTATTATCTTTGCAGCCATAGTTTGAAAATAATAGTTTAATCCATATTATATGTATAGAACAAGAACATGTGGCGACCTGCGTCTCGCTGACGAAGGCTTGGTGATTACGCTGGCCGGCTGGGTACAGAAAACCCGTAAGATGGGTGGTATGACGTTTGTGGATATCCGCGACCGTTACGGTATTACGCAATTGGTGTTTAACCAGGAAGTTGATGCTGCTCTTTGTGAGAAAGCAAATAAACTGGGACGCGAATATGTTATTCAGGTAACGGGAACCGTTCGCGAACGTTCCAGCAAAAATCCGAATATTCCTACCGGCGAGATCGAAATCATCGTTTCAAACCTGAATATCCTGAATGCTGCTGTGACTCCTCCTTTCACGATTGAAGACGATACGGACGGCGGTGACGACCTGCGTATGAAATACCGTTATCTGGATCTGCGTCGCAACGCCGTCCGCAAGAACTTGGAACTGCGTCATCGTATGGCTTTCGAGGTTCGTAACTATCTGGATAAGCAGGGGTTCCTGGAAGTGGAAACTCCAGTGCTGGTAAACTCTACGCCTGAAGGGGCACGTGACTTTGTCGTACCTTCCCGCATGAATCCTGGACAGTTCTACGCATTGCCGCAGTCACCGCAGACGTTGAAGCAGTTGCTGATGGTTTCCGGCTTCGACCGTTATTTCCAGATCGTAAAGTGCTTCCGGGACGAAGACTTGCGTGCAGACCGTCAGCCTGAATTTACACAGATCGACTGTGAAATGAGTTTTGTGGAACAGGAAGATGTGTTGAATATTTTCGAAGGAATGGCCAAGCATCTGTTCAAGGTGATTCGTGGCGTTGATATAAAAGAGGCGTTTCCGCGTATCAGTTGGCATGACGCCATGAAATATTACGGAAGCGACAAGCCGGATCTGCGTTTCGATATGAAGTTCGTCGAACTGATGGATATCATGAAGGGACATGGTTTCTCCGTATTCGATAACGCTGCTTATGTCGGCGGTATCTGTGCGGAAGGGGCGGCTTCTTATACGCGTAAGCAACTGGATGCGCTGACCGAATTTGTAAAGCGTCCGCAGATCGGTGCAAAGGGCATGGTGTATGCCCGTGTGGAAGCCGACGGCAATGTGAAGTCGAGCGTAGACAAATTCTATACACAGGAAGTTTTGCAGCAGATGAAAGAAGCCTTCGGTGCAAAACCGGGTGACCTGATCCTGATCCTTTCCGGTGACGACGCAATGAAGACTCGTAAACAACTTTGCGAATTACGTCTGGAAGTGGCCGGTCAGTTAGGCTTGCGTGACAAGAATAAGTTTGCTTGTCTGTGGGTGATCGATTTCCCGCTGTTCGAGTGGAGCGAAGAAGATCAGCGTTTCTATGCAATGCACCATCCGTTTACTTCTCCTAAGCCTGAAGATATTCCGTTGCTGGATAGCGATACGGGAGCCGTTCGTGCGAATGCATACGATATGGTGATCAATGGTGTCGAAGTGGGTGGAGGTTCCATCCGTATCCATGACAGCAAGTTACAGGATAAGATGTTCCAGTTGTTGGGCTTTACCGAAGAAAAGGCGCAGGAGCGTTTCGGCTTCTTGATGAATGCCTTCAAATATGGTGCACCTCCTCACGGTGGTCTGGCTTATGGTTTGGACCGTTGGGTATCTTTGTTTGCCGGCTTGGATTCTATCCGTGACTGTATCGCGTTTCCGAAAAACAACTCCGGTCGCGATGTCATGTTGGATGCACCCGGGCAACTGGATGATTCGCAGTTGGAAGAATTATGCCTGAAAGTAGATATTAAGGAATAATATATCAATAGATCAATTTGCCGGTATGCTAATGAATTATTCATTGGCCTTTGGCAAATTGATTTAGTTATAAATATTGATTATGTTAAGGGTTAAGGATATATTGAAAGAGATTGAACAATACGCTCCGTTGCCATTGCAGGAGAGCTTTGACAATGCAGGTGTGCAGGTCGGTGATGTGAATCAGCTTGCTACCGGTGTGCTTCTTTGTCTCGACGTCACCGAAGATGTAGTGGACGAGGCGATAGAGATGGGGTGTAACCTGATTATTTCTCATCATCCTTTGGCCTTTAAAGCATTCAAATCCCTGACCGGTTCGACCTATATCGAGCGGTGTATGGTGAAAGCCTGTAAGTATGATTTGGTGATCTATGCTGCCCATACCAATCTTGATAATGCAGCAGGAGGTGTGAATTTCCGTTTGGCAGAACTGATCGGACTGGAAAATGTCCGTGTCCTGAGCCCACAGAAAGGTGCTTTGTTGAAGCTGGTTACTTTTGTACCGGAAGCTTATGCTGATTTGGTGAGGACAACTTTGTTCAATGCGGGAGCCGGAACGATAGGCGACTATGATTCCTGTAGCTTTAATCAGCCAGGGAGTGGAACTTTTCGTGCCGGTGAAGGGACGAATCCGTTCTGTGGTGAAATAGGTGAGTTGCATATGGAGCCGGAAATCCGTATCGAAACGATATTGCCTGCTTTCCGTAAATCGACGGTGACTCGTGCATTGCTTTCCGTCCATCCTTATGAAGAACCGGTGTTCGATTTCTATCCTTTGGATAATGCCTGGAACCAGGTCGGTTCAGGGGTGGTGGGAGAGTTGCCCGAAGAAGAGGGGGAACTGGTTTTCCTGCAACGGATCAAAGAGTTGTTTCAAGTGGGATGCGTGAAGCATTCTGCCTTGACAGGCAAGCCGATACGGGAAGTTGCCTTATGCGGGGGGAGTGGTGCTTTCCTGATCAAAGACGCAATCAATTACGGTGCGGACGTTTTCATTACGGGAGAGGCTAAATATAATGACTTTTACGATGTGGAAGACCGGATTCTGCTGGCGGTTATTGGTCATTATGAAAGTGAAGTCTGTACAAAAGACATCTTTTATAACATAATATCGAAAAAATTCCCTACCTTTGCGGTACATTTTTCGAATGTTAATTCAAACCCGGTAAAATATTTATAGAATGGCTACAGATAAACAATCAGCTGAAAAAGAGATTACAGTTGAAGAAAAGCTTTCTACGCTGTATCAGCTTCAGACGATGATGACTGAAATTGATAAGATCAAAACACTTCGCGGAGAACTTCCTTTGGAAGTACAGGACTTGGAAGATGAGATCGCAGGTCTGGAAACACGTCTTCAGAACTATCAGTCAGAAATTAAAGACTTTGAGAATGCTGTTGTAGAACAGAAACATAAGATTACGGAGTCAACCGGTCTGATTGAAAAATATAAAACGCAGTTGGATAACGTGCGTAACAACCGTGAGTTCGACAACTTGTCAAAAGAAATAGAGTTTCAGGGACTTGAAATCGAGTTCTCTGAAAAGAAGATTCGTGAATTTGGTGAAGCGATCAACCGTAAGAAGGAAGAGATAGCTGAACTGTCCGAAAGACTGGAAGGCCGTAAAGCTGATTTGGTTCAAAAACAGAGTGAGCTGGAACAGATCATTTCCGAAACCAAGCAGGACGAAGAGAGACTGCGCGAAAAAGCAAAGAAGCTGGAAGCGAATATTGAACCACGTCTATTAACTGCTTTTAAACGTATCCGCAAGGGAGCACGTAACGGTTTGGCTGTCGTATATGTGCAGCGTGGTGCCTGCGGTGGTTGTTTCAACAAGATTCCACCTCAGAAACAGTTGGATATCAAGTTGCGTAAAAAAGTGATCGTTTGCGAATACTGTGGTCGTATCATGATCGATCCTGAATTGGCAGGTGTAGAAGAATAATCGGATGCGCGATGTTGTCCGTGCATATATAGAGAAATATCGGCTGCTTACGGAAAACCGTCCGGTTTTGGTCGGTGTAAGTGGCGGAGCAGATTCAATAGCCCTACTCACCATTTTGGTGGAGTCGGGCTATTCCTGTACTGTGGCGCATTGTAATTTTCATTTGCGGGGAGACGAATCCCTGCGTGACGAACAGTTTGTAAGAGAGTATGCCCGAAAACTGGATGTCCCTTTCTTGATGACGGACTTCGATACCCGGAAATATGCGGCCAGCCGTCGTCTTTCCATTGAAATGGCTGCCCGCGAGTTGCGCTATGACTGGTTTGAAGAACAACGGGTCGCGACTGGAGCGCAGGCTATTGCGGTAGCTCATCATCGTGACGACAGTGTGGAAACGCTTTTGATGAATCTGGTACGCGGAACCGGTATCCGAGGTCTGAGTGGGATTCGTCCTAAAAATGGTTTTGTGGTGCGTCCCTTGCTTGCCGTGAGCCGTGAGGATATTTTGGAATGGCTTGCCAGACGCGGTTTGAGGTATGTGACTGATAGCACTAATCTTTCCGATGCCTATACGCGGAATTTTATCCGCTTGCGTGTCCTTCCGCTTCTGAAGGAAATCAATCCTTCTGTGAAAAATTCGATAGCCCGTACATCTGAACATCTGTCGGCTGTTGAAGCCATTTATCTGCATGTGGTGGAAGAGGCGAGGAATACCGTGGTCAAGCAAGGAGACCGCCTTTCTATTGCCACCCTAATGCATTACCCGTCACCTGATGCGATTTTATATGAGTTGCTCAAGACCTATGACTTTACTCGTCAGGTGGCAGAGGATGTTTATTTGTCCCTGACGAAAGAATCGGGTAAAACTTTTTTCTCTTCTACACACCGGTTGATAAAAGATCGGGACTATTTATTGTTGTCTCCCCTTGTAAAGGAAGAGGTTTGTGAATATACACTGACCGGTGGTGAGAAAGTTTGGTCCGGTCCTGTTGAACTTTCTTTTGAGAAGATTGTTATTAAGAAAGATTTCCATATCCGGAAAGACAAAAATATCGCCTATTTTGATTACGACAAACTGTCCTTTCCACTTACCCTGCGTACATGGAAAGAGGGAGATTGGTTTATCCCTTTTGGCATGAAAGGGCGGAAGAAATTAAGCGATTATTTTTCGGATCATAAGTTCAGCCGTTTCGATAAAGAACGAACTTGGCTTTTATGCAGCGGAGACGCTGTTATCTGGATTGTAGGGGAACGCTCCGATGATCGTTTTTGCTTGGACAAAACAACTAAAAGTGTGTTAGTTGTGAATTTTTTTTCGACAAAAAGCGAGAGTAAGTAAAAATATTATTACATTTGCAAAGATTTACTCCGCAGATGTGTTACTAATGATTCAAATTAGCTCAACAATCCGGTTTTCACATGAAATTATTAATTATCAAATTATAAAAGATACAATGATTGCGTTGTACACGTGCCGTGCCAGGTCGTGTAGTACGTCGTTTTTATTATTCACTTCGCATTATGCAAAAATATAACATTCTAGAACTAAATGAAAAACTCCTTCCTGAGTTGCAAAGTATAGCGGAAGAGTTAGGTATTAAAAAAGTAAGTTCTCTTAAGAAAGAGGAACTTGTATACAGGATTCTTGACGAACAGGCCATTTCATACGCTGGCATCCAGGCTGAAAAGGAGAAAGAAAAGGAAGCAAAGAAAGCAGAAAGGCAGACTAAGGCTAAGAAAACAAAAGCCGCGGCTCCAAAAGGCGCAAAAGCTGATGCCAAAACAAAAGCTGTTGCTCCCGCCACACCTGTTGAAGTTTCGACAGAAGAGGTCGCCTCAGAGGCTCCGGAACAGCCCGAACGTAAAAGACGGACACGTATTGACAAGAAAGAAAAAGTGGCTGCGGCTGCTGTTCCTGTCCAGAAAAACGAAGAAGCAGTCGTTTCTAAAAGCACGGTTTCAGTCAATGCTCCTGTATCCGAAGCTCTAGTTCAAGTAAATGACACAACTGCCGATGTTCCTACTGAAACGGTAAAACCAGCAGCAAAGAAAATGGTTAAGAAGACTGACAAGCCTGTAGAGAAACCGTTGCTTCCTCCCGTTGTGGTGGAATCGGACAACGGAGAGCTTCCGGCGGAAATTGCTCCCGAGGTAACGGAAGAGCCGGCTGTAGTGGAAACTGATGCGCCGGCTTCGACTCCGGTTGATGAACCTAAACGTGTGGTATTCCGTCATCCGGACACCAAATCGGTTCTCGATCAGCTTTTCCCATTCTCTTCTACACCTGTAAAACCGGAACCGAAGGCACAGGCAGAACAACCTGCAGCCGCTCAGCAGAACAATGCTCGTCAGAATAACAATAGACAGAACAATCAGAATAATCATAACAACCAGCGCAACAATAATAACAACAATGCTGTGCAGGAAAAACAGTATGAGTTTGACGGTATACTGACAGGGGTAGGTGTGTTGGAAATGATGCCTGACGGATATGGTTTCCTGCGTTCTTCTGATTATAACTACCTGACTTCCCCGGATGATATTTATGTATCACAATCGCAGATCAAGTTGTTTGGCTTGAAGACTGGTGACGTGGTGGAGGGTGCTATCCGTCCTCCGAAGGAAGGTGAAAAATATTTCCCGCTTGTTAAAGTAGACAAGATCAATGGCCGTACGCCGGAAGAGGTTCGCGACCGCGTTCCTTTCGATCATCTGACCCCTCTTTTCCCGGACGAAAAATTCATGTTGACGGCCCGTAAGTCTCCGAAAGTGTACGACAATATCGCCGTACGTGTAGTTGACTTGTTTTCACCGATCGGTAAAGGACAACGTGGTCTGATTGTAGCCCAGCCGAAGACCGGTAAGACAATGCTGTTGAAAGATATTGCCAATGCGATTGCTTCCAACCACCCTGAAGTGTATATGATTATCCTGTTGATCGACGAACGTCCTGAGGAGGTAACCGATATGGCTCGTAGTGTAGATGCCGAAGTGATCGCATCTACTTTCGACGAACCGGCTGAACGCCATGTGAAGATCGCAGAGATCGTTCTGAACAAGGCTAAACGTATGGTGGAATGTGGCCATGATGTCGTGATCCTGTTAGACTCTATCACGCGTTTGGCTCGTGCTTACAATACGGTTCAACCGGCTTCTGGAAAGGTTCTCTCCGGTGGTGTGGATGCGAATGCTTTGCAGAAACCAAAACGTTTCTTCGGGGCTGCCCGTAACATCGAAAACGGTGGTAGTTTGACAATCCTGGCAACGGCATTGACAGAAACCGGTTCGAAGATGGACGATGTGATCTTTGAAGAATTCAAAGGAACGGGGAATATGGAATTGCAGTTGGATCGCAAACTGGCGAACAAACGTGTTTATCCGGCTGTCGATATCACGGCGTCCAGCACGCGTCGCGACGATCTGTTGCAGGATGAAAGTACGGTAAACCGTATGTGGATTTTGCGTAAGTACTTAGCCGATATGAACTCTATGGAGGCTATGGAATTTGTCAAGAAACGCATGGAGCAGACATTTGATAATATGGAGTTCCTGGCTTCGATGAACGGATAAATAGGAGATTCCCGATATTTATAGAGGGGGGACAAGCACATTTTGCTCTCCCCCCTTTTTTATTTATTCTTTCTCAAATGTGTTCCTGTATTCTGAGGGGGTCATACCATACTTTTCACGAAAGATACGGTAGAAGCTGCGGACGTTGCTGAAGCCGGAATCGGTAGCTACGGCCTCTATCGTGTATCTTTTGTAGTCTTTGAGTAGGTGGATGGAATAGTCCAAGCGCTTGTTATTGATATATCCGCTAAAGTTTGTTCCGCTATATGCTTGGATCAATTGGGCGAACGTGTTTTTGGAAATATGGAGTTGGTTCAGTAGCAGTTCCCTGGATATGTTCGGGTCCAAGAACAGTTTATCCTCTTCGACCAGGCGGTCCAGTTCTTCAAATAGCTTTTTGTCTTCTGCTGACGTTCGTATGTCGCCATAATCTTCTTCCTTTTCTCTGGATTGTGTTTGTTTCCCGCTTGCTATCGGAAGAGACGGCTCATGTTGCTGTTTTAACAGCTGTTTGATTTCTTCGTTAGCCTTATGCAGTTCTTCCCGGTAAGCCAATTGGCTGTCGATCTGTCTGGCTAGGAAACGATTCTTGCGTTTGATTGCACGTAGATGACGAATAACCAGATAGAATGCCAGTCCGGCGAGGAATAATACTCCCAATATTGCAACCAATATGATGTGTTGCTCTTCGAGTTTGGCCTTTTGTTCTTTTATTTGCATATCTTTTTCGTGTGTCTCATAGATTTTGGCCAGTTCCAAGGCTGAACTTTTTTGTTCCCGCACTTTCAGACTATCTATTAAAATGGCGAGGTCCTTGAAATATTTGGCCGCCTCTTTATACTCTTTTTTCTTTTCATAGGCATCTCCAAGTGAACGCTTGATCGTTCTCATGTGGTAAGTGACTGTGTCATTATGAGTGTATAAGAAATCTTCATGTGCCTTATTCATCTCGATTACCTTGTCATAGAGCTTTCTGTCCATCAGGTAAGGAATAATCAGATAATCATCTTTGCTATAAGTATCTCCGATTGCCAGCCAGGCTCGATACGCTTCGTCCGCTTCCTGCATCCTACCCAAACGTGAGAGGATGAGTGCGCGTTGGGCGTACATCGTCTTTTTCTCCTTGTCTGTCAGGCTGCCGATATCCGTTGTCCCCTCCATATCCTTTGTCACGATTTCCTCTAGCAGATCGAGAGTCTTTAGTGCTTTTTCATACTGATTGTCCCGTTGCTGCATGATTAGCAGCGTGTTATAATTATATCGAAGATTGTCATATTTATACTTGTAATCAGTGTTTTTCATTAGTTCGATGGCTTCGTTCATCAATTCGTATCCCTGTTTTTTATCTTCTTGATAATAAATCATTTTACCCATGTTGAACAATGCTATCGATTCCATTTCTTTATTTCCGCATGCTTTTGCTTTTTGTAACAACAGCTTTACGTAGTCAGCTTTCTTCAGCTCGTCATGCAGGCAGTCGTAACTCGAAATCATTCGGTGAACCTGTTCCATATACAGCTTATCGTTCGCTTTTACAGAATCGCTTTCCAATGCCCGCTTATAAAACTTTAAGGCTTGGTAGTACTTGCCTGTATTAAAGTATAAGTCTCCTTCCACAATATCCATACGATGTGGTGAAAGAGTTTTCCGTTCCCTTAGTTTCTCCATAATTTGTTGTGCCTTATCAAAATCAGAAAAGGTATATTCGTACACATAATCATCTGTTATCAGGCTGTCAGATAGAGATATGTTTTCTGCAAAAGCATGTATTCCGGCAAGGTTGCTTATTACGATTATCCACGTAAAAAGAATTCTATGGTAAAGGTTGTTCATGTTCTTATTAATCTGTTTTTCGGCCCAAAGGTAGTAAAAATGAAACAGATGTCATCAGAGTATAATCTATATAATTGGAGAGATACCAAACATGCTTTGATTCATACCAGCGGCTTTTTATGACTAAAAAATAAAGGTGTCCAAACGACTTTATCACAATTTTTTAGGAACAAATTTCACGGAATTATACGAGTAAATTTATTTTCTTTCCGTATTTTCTGTGAAATCTGTACCTAAATTGTATCTGTTAGCAGGCTTTTGTTTTGGTACCTCCATTTATAAATGTAGCTTATGCTTCCTTTCTTGGTCTACCTCTACGGCGCTGGTTACCGCCGCCGGGGTGATTGTTGCTTTTTCCTTTTCCACCGTCTTTACGGGGGCGTCCTCTACCGCGGCGCATATTGGAATATTTTTCGGGTTCGTATAAAGGAGTTTCTCCGAATTTAGGATCGATCGGTATTTTGTAGATTTCCTTATCCAAGAATTCTTCGATGCGTTTGAATTGGAATTGTTCTTCGGTTGAAATGAAAGTGATGGCCAGCCCTTCGCCGTTTGTTCCGCGGGCAGTACGGCCGATGCGGTGTACGTAGTCTTCCGGATCGTGGGGTATGTCGAAATTGATTACCAGTTTGATGTCGTTGATATCGATACCGCGCGAAACGACATCAGTGGCAACGAGGATATCGATACGCCCGTTCTTGAACTCTTTCATCACTTCTTCACGCTGTGACTGCTCAAGATCCGAATGCATGGCAGCCACATTGAACTTCATCCGTTTGAGGGTGGATGCTAGCTCTTTTACTTTCATTTTCGAAGATGAAAATATGATGACACGCTGCGGACGACTCTGTGAGAACAGGTCTTCCAGTATGCGCAGTTTCTGCATGTCATAGCAGACATAGGCCGTTTGCATGATTGTTTCGGGTGGACGGGAGATGGCTATTTTGACTTCTTCCGGATTTTTCAAGATTGTTTGAGCCAGTGTCCGGATCTTGGGAGGCATGGTGGCGGAGAACATGATGGTTTGGCAGGTTTCTGGTAATAGCTTGTAAACCTGCATAATATCATCATAAAATCCCATGTCGAGCATCCGGTCCGCTTCGTCCAGGATGAAGAAGGAAACTTGTGACAGATCGACAGTGCCCAGCTTAATATGCGACAACAGACGTCCGGGGGTAGCAATCACAATATCAGCACCCATTTCCATTCCCCGCTTTTGTTGCTCCCAGGCAATGCCGTCCGTTCCTCCGTAAACGGCCACGGCGGAAACGGGGACAAAGTAGGTGAAACCTTCGATTTGCTGGTCGATCTGTTGGGCCAATTCGCGTGTGGGAGCCATGATAATGGCATTGATTGCATTGGCTGGATGTAATCCTTTGCTGAGTTCATTGATCACCGGCAACACATAAGCCGCAGTTTTTCCTGTTCCAGTCTGTGCACAGGCAATAATGTCTTTCCCTTCCAAAATAACCGGAATCGTTAGTTCCTGTACTGGAGTTGTCTCCAGAAAATTCATTGCGTCAAGGCCATCCAATACGGCCTCTTCTAAGTCCAATTCGTCAAATCTCATCTTTCATCATTAAATTCCCGGTAAAGGTAGATAATATTTGGCAATATTTATTACACAGAACGCTGCTCTTCTTTCAAAAGAGGTGTTTTTTCAGGAAGAGATTGATTTTAGTAACGTTTTCCAGGAGAGATTGTGATAAAAATAAATATCTTTATACCCAAATTAGCATTTTAAAGCATTTTGTTATGGGCAGCACTTATGGCAGGAAGGATATCCGGCCAATCTTACAAAAGCAAGATTCATTACATGAATTGATTAATACGATTTTGGATAAACTACCGTTAGGCGTTTTTGTAAAAGATGCGGAAGATGATTTCAGGTATCTGTATTGGAATCGCTTCATGGAAGAAATAACCGGCATTGATACGGAAGAAGTTGAGGGGCATAATGATTTCGAGCTGCGTTTTGATGCGATCATGTCCGCAGAAGAGCGTTTAGGGCTGGATCGTGATGTCATGGAGACGGGTAGGACTATTGAATTTAGTGGGAAGATTTCTGACGCGTATGGTATCCGGAAGGATATTGAAGTTACGAAATTCCCGATTGCCTTGAGTAATGGCAAACCTCTTTTGCTGGCTTTATGGCGGGATGTTACGGTCCGCAACAAGATGGAAAATACCTTGAGGCGTTCGCAGGTACTGACTAAGATGGCTCTACATTCCAATGACATCCGTCTTTGTTCCATATTTGTAAATCCTGACAGCAAACGGAATTATGATGATGCGGTTGTCCAAGTGAATAACTGGTTGCCGGGGAAAGAAGATGAACTGATCGATATTTCATGGCCTCGATTTGCTGCCCGGGTTCATCCTGACGACAGGGAGAGACACGATGAGGCTTTTCGGAAATTGTGTGCGGGAGAGATATCGGAAGTAAAAATCGAGTTACGTGTGAAATATCCGGAAATGATCAATTATCATTGGCGTGAATCGTCGGCAACCGTTTATGAACGGGATGAACGGGGGAGAGCACTTGTGATCCTAGGATGTACGATCAACATACAGGAGCGTAAAGGGCAGGAGTTGAATCTGGAAGAAGCCAAGCATAAGGCGGAGCTTGCCGATAAGATGAAGTCCAAATATCTGGCGGATATGAGTCATGAGATCCGTACCCCGCTGAATGCGATCACCGGTTTTTCCGAATTGATGGCTTTTGCCGATTCGGATGAGGAGCGCAAGGGGTATTATGAGATCATCAAGACCAATAATCTGCTATTGATGCAACTAATAAACGATATTCTCGATCTGTCCAAGATTGAAGCCGATGCCATCAAGATCAGTTATGAACCAGTCGATATAAACGAACTGATGGATACAACATTTGCCTCTATCAAACTCCGTATGCCGGAAGGGGTGCAGTTGTTTTTGGAAAAGGGCAGTTGTACATGCCGTTTCGGAACCGATAGTATCCGCCTGTTACAATTGATCAATAATCTGGCGAATAATGCGATTAAAAATACCAAGCAGGGTAGTATCACGTTGGGATATACCTGTTTACCGGATAAGCATCTGAAATTTTATGTGAAGGATACGGGAATCGGTATCGCAAAAGATAAACTGGAGAGCCTTTTCACACGCTTTGTCAAAGTGAACGATTATGTGGAAGGAATCGGTTTGGGGCTTGCCATCTGCCAAGGTCTGGTAACTAAAATGGGCGGCTCTATGCATGTGGAATCCGAATTAGGGATCGGTTCGACTTTCTCTTTCGTATTGCCGTCACATGAGGGATAATGTAGCAATTGGAATATTGGACTACTGTCACATTATTTATAATATTTTTTGTATATTTTGTCGAATGTACCGTTCTTGCGTATCTGGTCCAGCCAGCTGTTCAGACTGTCGAGTAGGATAGGAGAGTCTTTACGAACTGCCCAGGATTGGAGTTGCGTGAAACTTATGTCTGTTTTGATATCAATTTCCGGAAGCTGTTTTTGAGAAAGGACAGCTATCTGTTGGTCGCAGACAGCATAATCGATGTCTCCTTTGGCTACCATGATGGCAAGTTGTTCCCCGGAGTATAATTCGTCTTCTATCACGTAAATCGTATCGCCGATCTCATGTCCTAAGTTTTGTAGCCTGAGTTGGGCGGGAGAATCTTTCGGGATATATAAAGTCTTGCCAGCCAGATCGAGCTGGTTACGGATGGGTTTGAGTCCGTTATTGGCCTTTTCTGTTCGTTGTATCAAGACTTGTTTGTCGAGGATGATCGGTTCAGTGAACAGATATTTTTCTTTGATCTCGCTGGTGATCGGGATATTACGGGCGACAATATCGCACTTGTTATCTTCAAGCATATCGAAGCTTTCAGCCAGGCTCATCTCCAAAAGTGTCTGTACTTCCAGGCCTGATAGTTGAGCGATAGCCTGGCTCAGTTCATATTGGAAACCTTCTATCGTGTCGCCTGCCACATAATACCCCGATTGATTGTATTCGGTCACCAGCCGCAGGATTCCTTCTTCTTTGATCTCTGGATAATCGCGTGGAAGGACTTCTGCTTTCGACATGGCTTTCAGGCGCCATAACATGATCATGGTTGCAACGGCGATTATCAGCAGTCCGATGTAGACTCCTATCAGTTTCCTCGATTTCATAAAATCAGTTGTTGAATGTGACAGCGACGCCCATTTTCAGGACGAACGGATCCAGCGGATAATGCGCCAGCGAGAAGTAGTTCGGATTGACGAACTTGGAACCCAGGTTATAGCCCATCACAAAGAAACGAGCCTGTTTCAGATGGAAATTGACATAAGCATTGACTAGCGGGTAATTTCCGACCTTCACTTCATCCTGTATCTGGAACTGCTGTGTAGCCGGTTCGTAATACGGGGCGTAGTAAGATGTGTTATAATACATATTGGCACCCAATTGTACCATCAATACCTTTGCTACCTTAAATTTCAGATACATATTGGTATATAGGCTGATTTGAGGCAAAGGGAGTACGCTTTTGTCGCTGCTCAGCTGATAGGCTACTTCGTTTTCCCATCCGAAAGCGCGGTACATGACATCTTGTTTGATGCGGGCATTTATCACTTGCAGATTTCCACTTTTCTGTTCCGGCATTCCTTTTTTGTTGAAGAATACATAGTTCTGTATGCTTTCGATCCCGGCAGACAACTGTGTCCGTGTGGACTCCAAATTGATCTTGGCTCCGGCATAGATTTGCTGGATCATGTTCATATCCCGGTTATCCCACCAGAAATAGCGGGAATGGAAATGACGCATATAGAATGAAGGAGTGACATTCTTAATGTATCCTTCCGCACTGATCGTCGCGTCTTTTTTAAATAGCTTGAATTTGGTTTGCAGGTTTCCCGTTGCCCGAAATTCTCCGATATCGTCACCTACGACGCAAAGTTCTCCACGGGCGTTGTAAGTCAAGATATTTCCTCGACGCTTGGAGATTTCGGCTCCAATATATGTTGAGAATTCGTCATATACTTGTGTCACCGGAAATTCGATGGTGGAAGGAGATGCATCTAACCCGCTTCCATATTCAGGGTCGTAAGACAGTCCCGGTATTTGGGCCGGCAACTGGAATTTGCGCTTGTCGAACGTAGCAAAGGCGGTGATGCCGAACTTGGCCCAGTCCTGAAAACCTTCGCGGAGGGAGAGCCCGAACGTATTACGCAGATTCCAATAGGAAGTACGGTCGTCGACACCCGTACCGTTTTCCAAACCGAATACACGTGGGTATCCATCCGGAGTCAGATAACATTCGTTTAGATTCTCGTCTGCTTCCGAGCGGAAACGGCGACGGTTGTCCTGATATTCCAGTGTATGAATGATACTGGATACGGGGATAAATACTTTCACGGGATTTCCCAACGTGTCCACTTCCTCTTCCAGCTCGCGCTCGAATCCGAGGTTATAGTGGTGGCTGAGGAAATATTGTTTGCCACGTACACGGTTCCATGCTTTGACTGGATAACGCGTGTTGAATGCTTTCGGGTCATCCTGGTTTCTCTCGCCGGCAAAATATTGGTCCGGGTTGGTGATAACCGAGTCGTTGGCCAATCCTCCGTTTTCGTAATTTATGAAGTTGAAGTTGCTCAGATAGGCATGCGCTTCGTAACGATCCGACTTGTAACTGCCGAAAAGACGATAGCTCAACAGTTTATTGCCGTTATTCTTGTAATATCCGCGACTGTAGATATAGTCCAAATCGCCACCAACGTTGATCTTAGGGCCGAAGTTCATGGTTAGTGTGCCTTTCAATCGTTCGTTTTTGCTTTCACTTCCCCCCATAGTCGTGTACATTACGTTTGTGTAAGGGATTTTTGTATTGTAATACTGTGCGTTCTGAGGGTCCGTTATATAATAATCGTAAGCATCGGCAAACAGGAAATCGCGCGGTTCCTTGCGTTCGGAAAAGATACGGGTTTGTGCCGGTGATCCCGTATTGGCCAGGTAGCCGACTGCCAGTGATTCGGCTTCCACCAGTGTACTGTTGGCGAAATTCAATTTATGCGTGTCCAATGGAGCAATATAAGGATCACCCAATAGAGGAGTAAGCCGGTAGGCCGTGATGCGTCTGTTGTTTGTTGCTGAGCTGTCTGGAATCAGCAGGCTGTCAGGAACTTCCTGATTGGCTTTGGATAGGTTCCCGAGCGAGAATCCTTTCCGGTCTCCACCTGGTCGGCGTTGCGCATGCAGAGCCGAAGCGGATATTATCAAGAGTAATAATATGTATAAGCTATGCTTCATGAGGGGCAAAGATAGTAATAATGTGCCAATTTAGGTAATGTGCCAATTAAAGAAAACTCCTAATAAGGCTTCCACAATATTAATTGGCACATTGACTCATTGGCCTATTGGCACATTATTACATTTGCACTTTGGTAATAATCTCCATACCCTTCTTGATAGCCGCCTCGTTCATCGGGATGAGCTTGTGGTGGCGTTCGGGCAGGGATTTCTTCAAGCCTAACAATACGTTTTCCAGTTTCACCATCGGGACGATTTTCAGCAGTCCGCCGAGGATCAGCATATTGAATGCTTTCTCGTTTTTCATTTCGGTAGCTGCGTCCATCGCATCTACGCGATATACACTGACATCGGTCCGTTTCACCGGTGTATGGATTCCGTATCCGTCATAAATAATGATACCGCCTTTTTTCACCTTGTTTTCAAACTTGTCCATGGAAGGCTGGTTCAGGATGATAGCAATATCATATTCGTTCAATACGGGAGAGCTGATGCGGTCGTCACTCAGGATAACGGTTACGTTGGCTGTTCCACCACGTTGTTCAGGGCCGTAAGAAGGCATCCAACTGACTTCCTTCCCTTCCATCAGGCCGGAATAAGCCAAGATCTTACCCATTGACAAAACCCCTTGTCCACCGAAACCTGCTATTATAATTTCTTGCTTCATTGCTTCAAAAATTAATAATTACTTATTATTCTTTATTCTTGAGATCTCCTAACGGATAGAACGGGAACATATTCTCTTCCATCCATTTGTTTGCTTTCTCAGGTGTCATTTTCCAACCGGATGAACAGGTGGAAACGAATTCGACAATTGAAGTACCTTTGCCGGCCATCGAGTTTTCGAATGCTTTGCGGAGCATCTTTTTTGCTTTGCGGACGGCTGCGGCAGTCTGTACGCTCTGACGGGTGACCAGGCAAGTCCCTTCCAGTTGTGCAAGCAGATCGCCGATTTTCAACGGATAACCGTTTAGGGCGATGTTACGGCCGTAAGGGCAGGTTGCCGTCGGCATTCCTTCCAGTGTGGTAGGAGCCATCTGACCGCCTGTCATACCATAGATAGCATTGTTAACAAATACGATCACAATATTTTCTCCGCGGTTGGCTGCATGGATTGTTTCAGCGGTACCGATGGCAGCCAAGTCGCCGTCACCCTGATAAGTGAATACCATCTTGCCCGGATTCAGTCGCTTAACGGCTGTCGCGATAGCAGGTGCACGTCCATGAGCCGCTTCGATCCAGTCGATATCCAGATAATTATAGGCAAATACGGCGCATCCGACAGGAGAGATGCCGATTGTTTTATCTTCCATACCCATCTCGGCGATCACTTCGGCAATCAGCTTGTGTATCACGCCGTGGCTGCAACCGGGACAGTAGTGCATGGGATTTTCATTCATCAACCCAGGTTTTCCATATACCAGGTTTTCCGGTTTTATTATTTCGTTAATTTCCATGTTTGTAATAATTTAGCTAATAAATCTCATCAGATACTGAACCAAGCGGAAACAGATCGCCGCGCCACCGCAATACAGGAATGGCAGTCGGTTTTCAGGGAAGGCAAAGTAGCAAATTACTGCTGCCACTGCCAAAACCATGAATAACCAGGTCAATATCGTGTCAATTTTACTTCCGCGAATCATGATTAAAAATTAAAAAATAAGGCCAGTCGGCTAAAGGATTTTAATTCTTGATTATTAATTCTTTCAGCGCATTCAGTACTTCATCCGGCGTGAATACGATCCCTCCGAGACGGCCGAAATGTTCAACCTTTACTTTGCCGTTTACGGCCAGACGTACGTCTTCGACCATCTGTCCGGCGTTCAGTTCGACGGAAAGCATACCCTTTACTTTCTCAGCATAAGCAGCGATTACTTTCGTCGGGAACGGCCACAATGTGATGGGACGGAGCAGACCGAGCTTGATGTCTTCCGCACGTGCTATTTCTACCACTTTCTGGCAGATACGGGCGGAAGAACCGAATGCGATCAGCAGATATTCGGCATCCTCGCACTGGAACTCTTCGTAGCGGACTTCATTTTCTTCGATCTTCCGATATTTAGCCTGGAAGCGGATGTTGTTTTCTTCCATCTTTGCCGGGTCCAGTTCCAGTGAAGTAATGACATTCGGTTTACGGCCGGCTGTCTTTCCTTGTGTGGCCCATGGGCATTCGGCTATGATTTCTTCTTCTGTACGGCGCGTATGGAAAGGAGGTAATACCACTTTTTCCATCATCTGGCCGATGATGCCGTCTGCCAGGATAATAGCAGGATTACTGTACTTGAAAGCGAGTTCGAAACCCAATCCGACGAAGTCCGCCATTTCCTGCACGGAAGAAGGGGCGAGTGTGATCAGGCGATAGTCGCCGTGTCCGCCGCCTTTGACTGTCTGGAAATAGTCGGCCTGGCTGGGCTGGATTGTCCCCAGGCCGGGGCCTCCACGCATCACGTTTACAATCAGACAGGGCAGTTCGGCCCCTGCTATATAAGATATACCTTCTTGCTTCAGACTGACACCGGGGCTGGACGAGGAAGTCATCACGCGTTTACCTGTACCTGCACCTCCATATACCATATTGATGGCTGCCACTTCACTTTCAGCCTGTAATACGACCATTCCGGTTGTTTCCCATGGCATTTCGGCCATCAGGGTCTCGAGTATCTCCGACTGCGGAGTGATCGGGTAGCCGAAGTAGCCGTCAACACCGTAGCGAATAGCCGCATGGGCGATAGCTTCGTTACCCTTCATTAATTTTATTTCTTCTGCCATACCTTTATTTAATTGTCAATTCTCTTCTTGTAGATGGTTAAACAACCGTCCGGACAAACTAACCCGCAACTTGCACAGCCGATACAATCATCGGGGTTTTTCATGTACACATAATGGTATCCCTTGTTGTTTACTTCACGCGGGTGCAATTCGAGTACATCCGACGGGCAGGCTACTACGCAAAGGTTACATCCCTTGCATCGCTCTGTGTTTACAACAACAGCTCCTTTTATCTTCGCCATAATTTATTATATTTAAAAACTAATGTAACACTAACTATCTCATTTGCGACTGCCAAAGGTAGTAAAAACTTTACAGAAAGAATCTTTTTTACTTTAATTAGTATGAAGTTGTTACTTCCGGCAGCCTTTTAGAATCGCCACGAGTCAAGGCGACACCTGTTTTGTGGCGACGGGAATCAGGCGGACGGGACTGTTAAGTCCTGATGGCATCGGCTCCCATTTGTCGTATTGTTTCTGCTGATAATTCAGGTCGACCATGTTGATCTCCTTGAAAATTCGCCATGTTGTTTTTCTCCGGTCGTAATCGGCAATCCTGTTTGCGGGCAGGTTGGTCACATCCACATCGATCCTGTTGACTCCCGGCTCCAGATATTTTCCGACTTTCAAGCGGAAAGGAACTGCCCAGACTGTTCCTACCGATTGGCCGTTGATGTAGACACGTGCACTTTCCCGTACATCCCCCAGGTCCAGTATCCAGTCGTCGGCTGTCATTTCGGGTAGTCTGAACGTCAGGCTATACCGTCCGGTCGCCATGTTTCGTCGTGCGTCCGGATGATCGAGCGTGGTCCAGGAGACAGGATGGTCTATCATGAATGTCTCCGGAATGGCCGGTTCGCTTTCAGGAAAGCTTAAAGTCCAGCCATGGTCCAGACCGATGCTGAGAGGCTGTTCATGTATATAATTCCAGGCCGGGCAATCGGGTGTCTTTTCGGTGAAAGTCTGCAAGATAAGCGATCCTCCGGATGGTATTTGCAGGTAAACCTCTGTTTTTCCTTTCTGCCGGCGGATGCGTGCGGCGCCTCGCTCCTTCGTCATCGGATCGAAAAGGATGGCGGCATTGGCCTGAACACCCAGTGGAATCCAGCCGTCGACCCCTTTTTTCTGCAAAGAGGCGATAAAGTAATGGTATCCGGTCGCATTCGAGCGACGGATGCATTGCAGGCCGAATCGGGTTTTCATCTCTTCCCGTGCGACACCGCAAGCTTGCAAAGCAAGAGAATAGTCGGAACCGGTGATGATCCGTCCCTTTTGCAGGCTGTTCGTTTCGGTTTCGTCGAAAGAGGCGGTTGCTGGTAGCTTCTCCCATGCCCGGCGAAAGCGCTTTCTTCTTTCATCCAGATCTCCGAAGCCGGGTACATCTTCCGGATAGTTCCCGATGAAGACGATCGTGGCCCCTTCTTTTGCTAATTGTACCAGATGGCTCAGAATATCGGCCGGCATATAACGAACGGCAGGAATGACCAGTGCCTTGTATGAGGAGCCGCCCGAAGTCACCAATTTTCCGTTTTTGATACCAGTACTCCGGATAAAATTGTCGGAGATGTAATCGACATCATATCCACTATTGTAAATGGTGTGTATGGCACGGATAAACAGGGGAGCCCGCTGTTGCATTTTGTGAATATCGAAAGCCAAGAAGCGTTCGCTTGCTTCCTGCCACATGTCGTATATCGGCAAATAGACCAGGAAGTCATTGTCCGGTTTCCCCATCTGTAAAAACGACTGGCAACGGGTGATATAATCGAAAAAAGCGGGGGCATCTTTCCATATGCTGTTTGTCGGCGACATGTTGACGGACGCGTAGAACAGCCAGCCGGGCCATTCCGCCTCGCGGGGAGAATAGGGAGTGCCGTGTAAAAACATGTGGTTGACACCCGATACGAACATCAGGTCCATATCCGGTTTGCATTGTGATAGCGACGTACGGAAATGTTCGGTCAGCCAAGTGAATGTCTCCGAGGAGGTATATTGCTTACCGGCTATATGGGCCGCCGAGGAGGCATACTTGAGCATCGACAGGTCAGAGTCGTTCTTGCGTGTTAGCGAATCCTGGCGTAATCCTTCAATATGAAACTGAGAGAGGCCGAACCCTTCGCATTCGGGGATATCGACCGTGGCGTACAAGTCGATTAGGTTGCCTGGCGAACCATGTGCCTGGTTACGGGTGAGGCTTCCACCCCGGTGCGCCCATTCCGTCCATTGGCGGGTGAAGTTTTCCAGTAAAAGTTCCGCCAGTGTTTCCCGATAGTCAGAGAGGATGCGGGCGGTCGTATCTGTCCGAACGGGATTGAGAAATTCCGGCAGGTAGTTTTCCAGTCGGTATCCACGCCTGTGGGCGAATTCGGTAAGCAAGCTGGGTGTCCAGTCGGCTCCGTACACTTCATACGAGTCGTTGAAAAAGGTGTGCGGATAGGGAACCTTGTTTTCCCGGAAAGCCTGTTCGAAAGTCGCGAAATACTGCTTGACGGCTTTTCCGGAAAAATGATCCATTACATAACCTTTCCCGCCGGGAGCCGCCCGTTTCACTTGTTGGAATGTTTTCCCGCAGAATAAAGCGATCAGGCGCCAGTTTCCTGGAGGAGCCGTCCAGTCGAGCCAGTTGTTTTTCACTTTTGATGTGATGTCGATCCGTTTTCCCTTATCTGAAAAGGCCATCAGACGGTTCAGACTGGCGACACCCCGTTGTTTCGGGTCCTCCACTTCGATCGCGATCCGAAGTCTTTCTCCCTCTTGGGCCGTATATTCCTGGAAGATCGCTTTGGTTGCTGCATTCTCTAAGGAGATCATCGGGCCACCGAAAGGCCAGCCGGTTCCTGCGTTCATGTCCGTTTCCATTCCGAGACGTTTGCATTCGGAACAGGTGTGCTGTAACATCCGCATCCAGGTGGGAGATAGGAACGGTATTTCGTGTGTGTCATTTCCCTGTACACCATAGATTGGGGTGATTTCGACACCGCCTAACCCTGCTTGGGCATAGGTTTCCAGGTTATAAGTCAGGTTCGCCGTGTCTACTGCGCTCCCTAGCCACCACCAGCGGGTTGCAGGACACGATTCGATCGTGATCTCCGGCCACGATTGCGAGAAAACCGGTATTGCGGTTGTCAAGTAGATCCCGGCAACGGTCAGGATATGCTTGAAATGGGGGATGATGTCCATAATGGATGTTGCTTTTTCAGGGTTAAAGATACAATGTTTTTAGTAAATTAGGAATAATGTGCCCAAAAATGGATTATTTCACTTCGAACGAAATTGTCTTTCGATTGCCCTGGTTGTCGATTAATGTCAGGCGGTGTTTGCCAGGGGAAGCGGAACTGCTGATCTGGTGGTGGTCCGTCGTTTCGCCGATATAGGTTTCGTCGAGATGCCAATAAAGGATGGCATCCGGGCGGGCATGGGCGGCTTTGAACACGAATTGCTCCCGTTTGTCGGAGAAACCTTTCGGGAGGTAGAGGATAGCGCCCGGTTCCGGATAGATCAGTTCGATTTGCCGGTTCCGGTCCTCTCCGCATCCCGGTTTCACAGGTGGTAGGGGCACGTAGTCGATATGATAGTTCCGGTAATAATATTCTTCGGAAGGAGGCAGTACGAACCACGGATATGCGATCATCCGGTCGACCGACTCGCATGAACTGTTCACCCGGAAACGGCCGTCCTCTGAAAGATGGACAAGCCGGTGGTAGGGGCAGACTTCCGTTTTGTCGGCAGAGCGAGGCATATAGAGCGTGTCTACCCGGTTGCAGATCGCGGAGGCCTTGTGTCCGCTGAGGTGGCAGACTGCCGTCGGGAGAAGTTCGTCGTAAGGCATGTCGAACCAGCCGCTCCCCGGAAGAAGAGAGAACAAGTCGAACAGGACGGGAGCGGCATTTCCTACACCAGTCAGTCCCGGCCGGCCTTCTCCTGAAGCGTTTCCCACCCATACACCCACCGTATAGCGAGGAGTCGTCCCGATCGCCCAGGCGTCTCGTCCGCCATAGCTCGTCCCTGTTTTCCAGGCCACTTGCTTCATGGAACCGAACTGTTGCCAGTCTGCTTCCTCTTCGGGGCGGTTCAGCGCCGACATCGCTTCGAAAGTGAACCAGATGGAAGCGGCGGAAAGGAGTGGCTTGTCCGTAAGCCTTTTGTCCGTGACGGATCGGACCGGATCGGTCGGAGAGGCCGGAAAAGGGGTGAGCGGATGAATATCCGCCGGGTTATATCGCCCGTTGTAAATCCGGTAATGTGCGAGTGTACGTGCCAAGGAAGCATACATGCCGGTGAGGTCCCATAATGTCCCTTCCGCACCTCCTAAGATTAATGAAGCCCCGTAATGTTCTTCGGAAAAGCGTAGCGTAGTCATTCCCATCTTTTTAAGCAGTGACATGAACCGCCCCGTATTGTAGGTCGAAAGCATCCTTACCAGCGGAACGTTGAGCGAACGTTCAATCGCCCGGTGCGCCGGGACCGCCCCGTAGAAAGTCTTGTTGTAATTTTGCGGGGAGAAACCGTTCAGGTTCAGGGGCACGTCCGGGACGAGCGTACCGGGGAGCAGTTGTCCGTCGTGCAGCATGGCAGCATAGAGAAAGGGTTTCAGGATGCTGCCCGTGCTACGTGGTGAAGTGATGATGTCGACTTGGTTCCCTTTGCGGGCATCGGCCTTGAAGGTGACGTTTCCCGCATAAGCAAGCACTTCGCCCGTTTCGGCATTGGCGATAAGGGCGGCCAGGTTATGGATGTGGTTGGAGGCGTAGTCTCGAGCGTAGCGGTTCACGATCTCTTGTGCCTGCCGTTGCAACATCCGGTTGACAGAGGTCGTGATACGTGTTCCCGGAGCGTCGGCCGCCAACCGTTCGAGCAGGTGGGGTGCTTCGTCGGGCAGAGGAATAGGCGCTTCGGGAAGGGGTTCGAGGAGTGATAGTTCGTATTCGGTTTCGTCCAATATCCCTTTTTCTTTTAAAACGGTCAGGAGCTTGTCGCGTTTGGTTTTCAGCCGTGCCCGGTTGCGTCCGGGATGGATCAGGGCGGGCGAGTTGGGCAGGACGGCAAGTGTGGCACTTTCGGCCCACGAGAGGTCGGCGGCGCTTCGCCCGAAATAACGCCAGGCTGCTGTCTCGATGCCAACGACGTTCCCTCCGAACGGGGCGTGCGAGGCATAGAGGTTCAAGATTTCATGCTTGTCACAGGCTGTTTCTAAAAGGAGGGCGTAGCCGGTTTCGATCATTTTTTCATACAGGGTACGGTTTCGGTTACCCCGTGCGATCCGTGCTAACTGCATGGTGATCGTGCTTCCTCCACTGACGATCTTGCCTCGGCTGAGGTTGGTCCGCATGGCCCGGGCGATGGCGGTCGGATCTACCCCCGGATGTTGATAGAAGCGTTTGTCTTCATAGGTCAGCAGGCAAGTCACGAACTTGTCGGGAAGGGTGTCAGCCGGAGGGAAACGCCATTGGCCGTCAGGTGCGATCCGTGCCCCTAACAGCTGTCCGTCGGAAGAATAGAGCAGGGTGGAGCAGGCTTCCGGAAAGAGTGTCCGGGGACCGGTTAGATAGAGGACCGTTCCTATCAGCAGCTTTATGAGAAATAGAAAAAACATAGCCTTTTTCTCGATTTTGTTGAAAAATGAGTTTAATATACGAAGATAGCGGATTCCGGTAGAATCAGATTATTCTTTTAGGTAAAAATCAAAATTGGTATCCGGAACGTATTCTTTTTTCTTTTTTATTGGGACTTCTTGTCTTTTGGGATCTTATTGTATTGATTGAAAAATATACATTGGTCTAAATCGAAACTACTATCCCGTCTATTTTGATTTTCTACCCCATATAATTCAAATTTCCTGCAAGGGTAATATTTTTTAAGAAACAGTGTGTTTGTTTAAGTAGTTGCTATATAGTGGATTGGATGCTAATGGCGTTTTTGGGGGACTTATTGTTTATTTTAATAATTTCAACGCTGCTTTTTGAAACCTCTTGATGATGGTGTGATAGTCGGATAAAGTGTCCAATAAATGGACAGCAGTGTCTAATTTTTTGACACTGCTGCTGTTTTTGTTTGTCTTTATGTTGCTGATTTATTGATGTTTAATTTGTGTGGCATGATTTTTGCTTTTAAAATGAAGAGATAAAACTGTAGGATGATGAGGGCTTTGTTACACAACTTTTTTGGCTCGTTGCGGTGGTTCAAGTTATAGACAGTCTTAAAAGTAAATAAATAACAATTGAATATGAAAACGATTTTGCGGAATTTCTTTAGTGTGCTCCGTCGGTTTAAGGCAGCTTCAGTTTTGAATGTACTGGGGTTGAGCATTGCATTTGTGGCGTTTATGCTCATTATGATGCAGGTGAATTACGATTATACGTTCGACTGCAGCCATCGGAATGCCGATGCTATCTTCCGGGTAGATATCGTACATGGAAGCAAAGGATCGCAGGCTATTATCTGCCGTCCGTTCGCACGGGCATTTACCGAATCGTCTCCCCATATAAAAGGCGGATGTCTTTTGAACGCCTGGGTGGGTAGCCCTTTCTTCTATGTCGAACAGAACGGGCAGCGGACGGGCTATCGGGAAAATGCTTGGGAGGTGACTCCCGGCCTTTTGGACGTGATCCATTTTGATATGCTTGAAGGGACCGCCCAAGCTTTGGACGAACCGGGTAGCGTGATTCTTCCGGAAAGTATGGCAAAGAAAATTTTCGGGAATGAAACGGCTGTCGGCAAACAACTTATTGCTCCCAACGTTGAGATGAATGCACAAATCATAAAAGGCGTATATAAGGATTTTCCACGTAATTCGGCTTTACAAAATGTAATATATGTGGCTATGAATCCGAAGGAAAACTATGATAACTGGGGAAACTGGAATTATTTTTTCTTCGTCCGTCTCGATGATCCGGCCAATAAGGAGAATGTCCTGGATAATTTCAAAAGTAATTTTAATGCAAAAGAAGCTTTTGGCAATGAGTTTGAATGGGGAGGTGAGGAGAGTTTCGACCTTCGCCTGACCTCTTTGCCTGATGTCCATTTCTTGAATAACGTGGATTTCGATTCGATGCCGAAAGCGAGTCGCCAGACGTTGCTTGTACTTTTCTCCATCGCTTTTGTCATCATTATTATCGCTGGTATCAATTTTACCAATTTCAGCACGGCATTGACTCCTATGCGTATCAAGAGTATCAATACGCAGAAGGTGTTGGGTAGTTCCGATCGTATGTTGCGTGGAAGCTTGTTGGTGGAGGCGGTTGGCGTCAGTACGTTTGCTTATCTGCTTTCCCTTCTTTTCTTATATGTAATACCAAAAACACCGGTTGCTTCCCTGGTGGATGCTGACATCTCGTTCGGGGCTCAGCCGATGATCATAGCCGGCACAGCTGTGATCGCTGTGATCGTAGGTGTATTGGCCGGCCTTTATCCTTCCTATTATGTCACCTCTTTCCCTCCGGCATTGGTGTTGAAAGGGAGCTTCGGTCTCTCGCTTGCCGGACGCCGGATGAGAAGCGTGTTAGTGGGAATCCAGTTTGTGGCTTCTTTCATTTTGATTATCGGTTCTTTGTTCATGTACTTGCAAAACCGGTATATGCAAAATGCGCCGTTAGGCTACGACAAGGAAGAAATGATTATCGTACATTTGAACAATAAGATCAATAAAGACCGGGACGCTTTCACGAACCAGTTGAAATCGTTCTCCGGCGTGGAGGACGTGACCTATTCCCAATTCCTGCTTTCGAGCCAGGATCAATATATGGGATGGGGGCGTGACTATAATGGAAAGAATATAAACTTCCAGTGTCTTCCTGTTTCTTCTTCTTTCCTGAAAGTGATGGGTATAGAGGTCAAGGAAGGCCGTGATTTCCGTCCGGAAGATGATCAGAAGGAGACGGGTTGCTATATATTCAACGAAAAAGCAAAAGCTCAGTTAGAATTGAAGTTGAACGAACAGATCGACGGTGACGAGATCATCGGTTTTATCCCGGATATCAAGTTTGCCTCTTTCCGTCAGGAGGTCACTCCGATGGCTTTCTATCTTTGGGGGAAATATCAATGGGGACAGGAAGGCAATTATTATAATGCCGCCTATGTGAAGTTTAAGGCTGGAAGTGATCTTCGTGCTGGGATGGAGCACGTACGCGAATCGCTGAAAAAGTTCGATTCGGAGTTTCCTTTTGTGATCCGTTTCTATGACGAAGTTTTGCAGCATACTTACGAAAAGGAATTGAAGATCGGCTCTTTGATCACGTTGTTCAGCCTTGTCGCCATCTTTATCTCTATTGTGGGAGTGTTCGGCCTGGTTGTGTTCGAGAGCGAATACAAGAGGAAAGAGATCGCCGTGCGCAAGGTGTTGGGATCGACAACGGGAGAGGTCTTGTATATGTTTAATGTGAGCTACTTCTGGATTTTGTTGATATGTTTTGTTCTTGGAGCTCCGGTCGCCTGGTACGGAGTTCACCGTTGGTTGGAGAATTTCGCCTACCGTACGCCGATGTATTGGTGGGTATTGCCGTTGGCATTCCTCGCCATAGGCATGATCACGTTTCTGACGGTGACATACCAGAACTGGCATGTTGCGAACGAAAATCCGGTAAAAAACATAAAATCAGAATAAAATCAAAAATCATAATTCAAAAAGTCATGATAAAGATCGAAGGTTTAAGTAAGTTTTTCCGTACGGAAGAGGTAGAGACGATTGCATTGAATAATGTTTCCCTGGAAGTGAAAGATGGCGAATTCGTGGCTATCATGGGGCCTTCCGGATGTGGCAAGTCTACATTGCTGAACATATTAGGATTACTGGATAATCCGACGTCGGGCGACTATTACCTGGCAGACAAGGAAGTCGGGCATCTCAAAGAGAAGGAACGTACGCAGGTTCGCAAAGGCAATATCGGTTTCGTATTCCAGAGTTTCAACCTGATCGACGAACTGAACGTGTTCGAGAACGTGGAACTCCCGCTTACCTATCTCAAAGTAAAAGCCGGCGAACGTAAGCAGATGGTGAACGACATCCTGAAACGGATGAATATCAGTCACCGTGCGGGCCATTTCCCACAGCAGCTTTCCGGAGGTCAGCAACAACGTGTGGCCATTGCCCGCGCCGTCGTTTCGAATCCGAAGATCATCCTCGCCGATGAGCCGACCGGTAACCTGGACTCTAAAAACGGCGCGGAAGTGATGCAATTGCTTACCGAGCTGAACCGGGAAGGTACCACTATCGTCATGGTGACCCACTCCAAGCACGATGCCAGTTTTGCCCACCGGATCATCAACCTGTTCGACGGTAGCATCGTTTCGTCAGTGAACGAGTTCATTTGATGTAGGTTTTTGGACGAAAATGAAATAACTTTCAGAATAAAATCATACCTTTGGAGCAATCTAAATTTAATAGACCATGATCAATAGAAGAAACTTTTTGAGAAATGCGTCCCTGTTTACGTTGGGGGGCCTGATGGCCGGTAAAGTAGGGAATGCCGTTGCAGCACAGCCTGCGACATCTGCTGTTTTCGAAGCGACGGCAGCTAAGAATATCGGTTTACAAATCTATTCTTTAGGTGGCGAGCTATACAAGGATGTTCCGGGAGGAATGAAGAAACTGAAAAAGATGGGGTATCAGACCATTGAACTTGCCGGTTATGGTAAGGGTAAGATCCGTGATATCGAATTGATGGACTTTAAGAAGATGGCGGATGATGCCGGTATTAAAATCCTGAGTTCGCATGTGAATCCTCCTGTTCGCGAATACACGAAAGAAAATCTGAATACGATAAAGGAATTCTGGAAAAAGACGGCTGATGACCATGCCAAGTTAGGTGTGAAATATCTGGTTCAGCCCGGTCAGCCCAGTACCCGTAACGTGGAAGAAACAAAATTTGTGTGTGAAGTCTTTAACGAAGCCGGAAAGATCGTGAAGGCAGCAGGTATACCGTTCGGTTACCATAACCACGACATGGAGTTTGCCAAGGTAGTTTCCGGTGGCACGGAAATGAAGTTCGGACGCCATAACAAAGGCGAAAAAGTGTATGACATCTTCCTGGCGAATACCGACCCGTCTTTGGTTTTCTTTGAGATGGATGTTTATTGGGCCGTTATGGGCCAGCAGGACCCGGTTGAGTATATCAAGAAATATGCAGATCGTATCAAAGTGCTCCATATCAAAGACCGTTATGTCTTGGGTGATTCCGGTATGATGAATTTCGAGCAGATATTTAAACATTTCTATGCAAATGGCCATAAAGACTATTTCGTAGAAATGGAAGGTACAGGCAGTGGACACCAGTTCGAAGGCGTGAAAAAAAGTGCCGATTATCTGCTGAAATCTTCGTTTGTAAAGTAAGTAGACGCAGAAGCATTAATAGAGTAGAGGTGTGTCGAAACTATCCTGTTCCCGCGCTTGACGCGGGATCGCATTAAAACCAGCCCTATAAAAGTCTGTCCTTTTGCGACCCCGCATCAAGTACGGGGACAAGGAGATTTTGACACACCTTCCTATATGTTATGTCTGGAAATCTTCCGCGTCCACTTTTACAACTTCTGTGTCTACCTTATAACGCCTCTTTGATCTTTTCAACCATATCCTGGTATTCCATGTCCGTCAAGTAGACTTTTTGCGGGTTCATGGTGAATGTTCCGCCGAAGTCAGGGCCTCCTTCATATTTCGGAGCCAAGTGGAAATGAAGGTGCGACAGTTTATCCTAATAAGCACCGTAGTTGATCTTTTGCGGATTGAATACTTTCTGCATCGCGCGGGTCACCCGTACGACATCGGCCATAAATGCATTCCGTTCTTCGTCGCTGAGCATGTTCAAGTCGTGTACATGGTCTTTGTAGGCAACCAGGCAACGCCCGTGATACGTTTGTTCTTTGAACAGGAACAGTCTGGATACCGAGAGAGGAGCGATTTCGATCATCAGCTCGTGTAAAGTCTGATTGTTCTGGCAATACAGACAATCTTTAGGATCACTTAAATTCATATTTTATTAGATTTCATTAATGATGTTGCTAAATTAACAATTAAAATGGAGATTGGGAGAAGTATGCCACATTTATTGTAGAAAAAATACACGGGCTTCTACATCTTTTCCCCTGTTTTACGGTCTGGTATCCGGCGATATACTGTTTTTTACCCCTTATTTTGTAAGCTCTGGAATACTTTGCCAAGTTTTTGGCACGCTGCTGTGGTACGATCCTTGTACTGGTCTAATCAGATTGAATGAAGGTTTTAGTAATCACTTAGGTATTAATTTTTAAATTGTTAGAGTCATGAAAAAGATTGTTTTAATGGTAGCAGTAGCAGCATGTGTGGCATTCGCATCACAAAGTGTACAGGCATCGGCAGTGCAAACATCAGTTGAAAACGTAATGCAGGATGATTTCGTGAAAATCGAGGTGAAGGAACTTCCCCAGGTCGTACAGGATGCAATTGCCAAATCTTACGAAGGCAGTACGGTGAAGGAAGCCTATGTTGCCGGTGCCGACGGTGCCAAGAAGTACAAAGTCGTCCTTGTCGACAAAGATCAGAAGGAACAGATGGTTGTTCTGAATGAACAGGGCGAGGTAATCGAATAAAATGTATCTATCTCCCGATACTGTTTTTCTAATAAAACCTTAATAAGGGTTAGTAAAACTTATCGACACATAAAGCCGTTCTGTCTGCGAAGATAGAATGGCTTTTTTTATATATTAATTAGATTTATTTTCATCTTGTTAGATGTGAGAGTTCGAATAATTCATATCTTCGCCTCCCTAATCAATCGCTGTGTATATAGCAAATGGAAATATTTATAATTATTGGTCTTATCTTATTGAATGGCCTTCTTTCTATGTCGGAAATTGCTTTGGTGTCGGCACGTAAGGCGCGCCTCGAAGTAGAAGCAAAACGTGGTACCAAATCTGCCAAAACAGCTTTGAAGCTGGCAAACGAACCGGACCGGTTTCTTTCAACTATCCAGATCGGGATTACGCTTATCGGTATTTTGACCGGTTTATATTCGGGTGAGGCTTTTGCCTATGACCTGGCCGAGCATGTCCGCCGCATTCCTTTTCTGGAACCTTATGCATTGGTTGTTTCCAAAACCACAATTGTTGTGATCGTCACTTATCTGACACTGATTATGGGTGAGTTGGTCCCCAAACGTATCGGTATGGGCTATGCGGAGCGGGTGTCGATGTTGGTTGCCAAGCCGATGAATATCCTCTCGCTGATCGCTTCGCCTTTCGTATGGCTGTTATCCAAGAGTACGGCGTTGACCGTTAAACTGATCGGAACTGATGCGACTGAGGAAAACAGGGTGACGGAGGAGGAGATCAAGGCGATTGTCAAAGAAGGCTTTGATGTCGGCGAAGTGCAGGAGGTCGAACAGGATATCGTGGAACGCGTGTTTAACTTGGGCGACCGTAATGTCGGATCTATTATGACACACCGCAGCGAGCTTGTATGGCTGGACTTGACGGACAGTATCGAGCAGATACGTGAGAAAGTCCAGGAAAATCTTTTCAACATCTATCCGGTTGCCGCCGGAAAGTTTGACGATATCAAAGGTGTTGTTTATTTGAAAGACCTGTTCGGACGTATCGATGAGCCAGATTTCTCTTTGTCCCAGGTGATTCGTCCGGCAGAGTTTATGCCGGAAAACCAGAGTGTGTATAATGCATTGGAACAGTTTAAGCAGGCACGTGTGAAATATGGTATCGTTACGGACGAGTTTGGAGGTATCCAGGGGATTGTTACCCTAAAGGATATTATGGAAGGTCTGATCGGGCAGGTTCCCGATGTGGGTGAAGAGGCCGAGGTTGTCGAGCGGTCTGACGGAACCTGGCTGGTGGACGGACAATACAGCTTCTATGATTTCCTTGAATATTTCGACATGGAAGATTTGTATGCCGAGCATGACTATAATACACTCAGCGGTCTGATCTTGGAGATTTTGGAACGGGTTCCGAAGACCGGTGAGAAATTGAGCTGGCTGAACTTCGAATTCGAGATCGTCGATATGGACGGTGCTCGTATAGATAAGGTTTTGGTCTCTAAGATACCTCAGAAAGAATAAACCGGAGTCAGATCTCTGCCAGCCTGTGCAACACTTCCATCTTGCCGAAGAGGATGAGCAGATCACCCTCTTCGACTCTCAGGTCTCCGGTGATTTTGTCGATGACGGAGTATTGGGTTTGTTTTAATCCGATCAGGTTGCGTTCTGTTTTGGGACGTTCGATACCGACAAGGCGCACTCCGAAATTCTCTTCTATGTCTATGGTCTGTAGGGTCTGTCCAACAAAGGTGGTAGGTGCTTTTATCTTGTAGAGATGGTGTGTATTCGTCACCCTGTACCATTGTTTGAAGAGTTCTCCAAGTAAAGCTTGGGATGCATACATACCGGCAAAATCATCTTCCGGAGTAATGATCTCCGCAACGCCGATCGAGCGGATCACTGCCTCGTGGATGGGAGAAATCCCCCGTACGATCAGTTTGTTTACATCTAAGTTTTTTAGCAAGGCAACAGTCTGTATGGAGGTACCGAAATCTTTGCCGAAGGTGACGAAGATGGCATCCATCTCGTTCAGAGGTAGTGTGTTCAAGGCGTCCTTGTCTGTCGTGTCGAGGCTGATTGCTCCGGATATGGTGTGTTTGACCGCTTCGATCTTGTGCGGGTTGATATCTACGCCGATCACTTCATTTCCGATACGTGTCAGGCTTTCGGCGATGGCACGTCCCAGGTTTCCTAATCCGATTACTAAATATTTCATATTGTATTCTTTTTGTTACATTAATATATTTTCCTGTGGATAGGTGTAATTCTTCTTTTTGTATTCCTTGTAGAAACTGATAAAGAAAGTCAGTATACCGATACGCCCGACCAACATGGTGAAGATGATGACCAGTTTTCCCGAAATACTCAGCAACGGGCTGAAATTCAAACTTAACCCTACCGTGCTGAGTGCCGACACGACCTCGAAGGTTAAGGTGAAGACCGATACGTCTTTTTCGGTAATGGACAGTACCCAGACGGCCAATCCCAGCCAGCAGAAATAGAAAACGATTGTGGCGAAAGCCCTGCGTATGGTTTCCGGTGATATTTCACGTTTGCGGATTTCCACATTCTCTTTTCCGCGGGCGGCGTTGTGTGCGGTCAGCAGGGCGACACAGACGGTCGTTACTTTCAAGCCGCCGCCGGTAGACATGGGAGCGGCACCTATTATCATCAGGATCAGTGTCAGCATGAGTGTTCCGGTAGTCAGCGTCCCCATATCCGCAACGCAGAATCCGGCCGTACGCGGGGTGACGGCTCCTAGGAATGCATTGGCAAGCTGTCCCCTGAATGGCAATCCGGCGAGTGTATTGTCCATTTCCAGCAAATAGTAGAAAAAGGTACCGCCGGAAAGCAGTACCAACGTACTGATCACTACGATGTATGTGTTGATATTGATAATTCGGGGAGTATGGATATAATGCTTCTGCTGTCCGATCACGATCTTGAATGTATTGACAAGCAGATGTCGTAACAACTTCAGGTAGTTGAAGACGATCGGGAAACCTAACCCGCCGAATACGATGAGCAGGGCGATCCAGACATGCAGGTTGTACTTTTGGGCGACCAGCGGATCATACATGTTTCCACTCAGAGTCGAGATTCCTGCATTACAGAAAGCTGAAACGGCATGAAACACAGCATAGAACACTTCTTCCTGTGTGCCTCCCGGCAAAGCCCCTTTTATGTCCAAATAAATCAGATAGGCCCCTACGCCTTCGATAAACAGTGTCACGAACAGGATATTAAGGATCACCCGGAACAGTCCGTTCACCCGGTCTTCGTTCAACATGTCTTTCAGTACGAGCTTGCTGGTGAAAGATGAATGCCCCATGAAAGAAAGGGCGAAAAAGCTGGTGAAAGTCATGACTCCTATACCGCCGATCTGGATAAGGAACATGATGATGATATGTCCCGTATGTGTGAAGGTCGTTGCTACGTCGACTGTTGTCAGTCCGGTCACGCAGACGGAGGTGGTCGAGATGAACAGGGCGTCTACGAAATGAATCCCGTGTATTGTGGCGTTTGGCAACATCAGCAGTCCCGAACCGACAAGAATGACAAACACGAAGCTCAGCAGGAACAGGAGGGACGGCTTGATATGGCTTTGCAACAGTGTGAATGTCTGACGTGACAAATGGATGGCGCTCAGCAACAGCAGGAGGAAATAGACGAACAGTGGTTCCGTGAGGAAACTGAGGTAAGGCAACGACTGATGGATAGCTTCTTTGAAGAATACTTTGCCTGATAGTACGGCAAAGAGGAAAAAATAAATGCCGATATCCAGGTATAGCATCTTCTCTTGTATGATCTCTTTGAATTTTAAAATATACCGGAGCGATATTCCCGTAAAGAAAGCCAGCAGGAGATAAACCCGGCTGGCTTCCAGCATATGGGTGACATGGGCCGAATATTTGAATCCGAACTGATAGACCAGGATGAAAAGGGAGGCGAGTGAGGCAACAAGTATGATCCCTTCGGCCGCCATATTTAGCAAACCCTTCATATTCGCCCAGTACATTCGGAATGAGAACTGTAGATGTTTGATATCCATAGTGCGTCTTTTTTAAAATAACAAATGTATTAAATAAATGTTAGAAGTATCTTCCCTTTTTGGATAATCGCATTAAAATTCAGGTTCGGCGCAGTTCCTTTTTCTTTGAGTGGTAATGTATGTTAAATAACGAGCTTTTTATCCTTTTAAATAGATATTGTTCAAATTACATTATGCCGTATGTCGTTTTTAACCTTATATTTGCGGAGAATCTTTATTGTGATATTATGGAAACACTGAAAAATAAGCGTGAAATGTTTTATCCACACGTTTCGGTCGATTGCGTATTGCTTGGGACAAACGAAGATAAATTGTGTGTGTTGCTTGTCGAAAGACAAGTTGCCGGTAGTAACGAGAAACACTACAAATTGCCGGGAAGCCTGATTTATGAGAGTGAAGATCTGGATACGGCCGCTTACCGGGTCTTAAACGAAGCGACAGGTCTTAAACGTGTTGCCCTGAAACAGTTCCGCAGTTTCGGGTCTCCTGCCCGTACCAAGAATAAAGAGGATGTGCAATGGCTGGAAAATGCTTCCAAGATGAAAATCACACGGATCGTGACGGTCGCTTATCTGGCGTTGTGTAAGTTTGGGAAGAAAATGACGATGGGAGAGATGTCCGATACTCTTATCTGGGCACCTGTCAATGAATTGCCACATCTGCCATTTGACCATAAGGAGATTGTTGAAGCTGCCGGCGAGGAGATACGTCGGTGGGTGGATGTCGAACCGGGTATCGTTTTCGATTATCTTCCGTCAAAGTTTACAGCCTATCAGTTGCGGCGCATTTTCGAGATCATTTATAATAAGACGATAGATGTACGCAACTTCCATAAAAAGATGACGGCGATGGAATATGTCGTACAGACGGATGAGGTGGAAACGGGTGTGAACCACCGGGCGGCCCGTTATTATCGATTCGACAAGGTAAAGTATAACAAGTTACATTCGAAGTTTAATAAGATATAATATATGTGTTTATTAGGTTGTGATATCGGAAGCTCTTCGGTGAAGGCTTCTATTGTTGACAAAGATACGGGGCTGACGCTTGCCTCTGATTTTTATCCGAAAGAAGAGGCGGCGATCAAAGCCGTACGTCCCGGATGGGCAGAACAGGATCCGGATGACTGGTGGATGTATTTGAAAGAAGCGATAAAGGGTGCGATTGCGAAGGCGGGTATCAAAGGAACTGAAGTAGATGCGATCGGCATCTCGTACCAGATGCATGGTCTCGTGCTGGTAGACAAAAAGATGCAGGTGCTGCGCCCTTCAGTGATCTGGTGTGACAGCCGTGCAGTACCTTATGGGGACCGGGCTTTCAAGTCGATCGGTGAAAAGCAATGCCTGGCACATCTTTTGAATTCTCCCGGAAACTTTACGGCTTCCAAATTGGCATGGGTTAAAGAGTTTGAACCGCAGATATTCGGACAGGTACATAAATTCATGTTGCCTGGCGACTTTATTGCTATGCGCATGACAGGCGATATCGTTACGACTGTTTCAGGCCTTTCGGAAGGAATTTTCTGGGATTTCCGGAATAACAGTGTTTCTGAAGATTTGATGAACTATTTTGGGTTCGGCAAGGAGCTGATTCCGGATATTCGTCCGACTTTCGGTGTGCAAGGGGAATTGCTCGGATCGGTTGCTTCGGAGTTGGGTTTGAAGAAGGGGACACCGGTTACCTATCGGGCAGGCGACCAGCCTAACAATGCGTTGTCGCTGAATGTCCTGAACCCGGGTGAGATAGCTGCTACGGGCGGTACGTCAGGGGTTGTGTACGGTGTGAATGGCAAGGTGAACTACGATACACTGTCCCGAGTGAATACTTTTGCGCATGTGAACCATTCGGCAGACCAGATACGCTTAGGTGTCCTCTTATGTATCAACGGTGTGGGAATCCTCAATTCATGGGTGAAGCGGAATGTGGCTCCGGAAGGTATAAGCTATCCTGCTTTGAACGAGCTGGCGGCGACCGTTCCGATCGGTTCGGAAGGCTTGTCGATCCTGCCTTTCGGAAACGGTGCAGAGCGTATGTTACAGAACAAGCAGGTGGATTGCTCCATTTATGGGCTGAATTTCAACATTCACAATAAAGCGCATATCGCCCGTGCCGCACAGGAAGGGATCGTCTTCTCTTTCAAATATGGTATGGATATTATGAACGAGATGGGGATCGATATCGGGGTGATCCGTGCAGGTAATGCCAACCTGTTCCTAAGCCCGATTTTCCGGGATGCGTTGGCTGGCGTTACTGGAGCGGTGATCGAACTTTACGATACGAATGGGGCTGTCGGGGCTGCCAAAGGTGCCGGTATCGGTGCTGGTATCTATGCGTCGGCGGAAGAGGCGTTTGCTTCCTTGAAAAAGATCAATGTGATAGAGCCGGATGGGCTGAAAGCGGACAAATACTGCGGGGCTTTCGAGGTCTGGAAAGAACGGTTGGAGAAAGCATTGGCGTAACAAAAGAAAAAATTGTATAATCAATAAATACTTATTATTATGAATTACTTTAAAGGTGAAAAAGAATTTTTTCCGGGGATTGGAAAAATAGAGTTTGAAGGACGCGAATCAAAAAATCCGATGGCTTTTCATTATTATGATGAAAATAAGGTCGTAATGGGTAAAACTCTGAAAGACCATCTGCGTTTCGCTATGGCCTATTGGCATACATTGTGTGCGGAAGGGGCCGATCAGTTCGGTGGCGGAACGAAAACATTTCCCTGGAATGCGGGTGCGGACCGTATTTCTCGTGCCAAGTATAAAATGGATGCTGCTTTCGAATTTATGACGAAATGTAATATCCCTTACTACTGTTTTCATGATGTGGATGTTGTGGATGAAGCACCGACGTTGGCCGAATTTGAAAAAGACCTGCATACGATGGTTGAATATGCCAAACAGCATCAGGAAGCGACAGGGAAGAAGCTGTTGTGGTCTACCGCCAATGTGTTCGGGCATAAACGTTATATGAACGGGGCGGCTACAAATCCTTATTTCCCTGCTGTGGCTTGTGCCGGCACGCAGATCAAAAACGCGATTGACGCTTGTATTGCCTTGGGTGGCGAAAACTATGTGTTCTGGGGCGGACGTGAAGGGTATATGAGCTTGTTGAACACCAACATGAAACGCGAAAAGGAACATCTTGCCATGATGCTGACGATGGCACGTGATTATGCCCGCAAGAACGGGTTCAAAGGTACTTTCCTGGTAGAGCCTAAACCGATGGAACCGACAAAACATCAGTATGACGTGGATACGGAAACGGTTATCGGCTTCCTGCGCCATTATGGTCTCGACAAGGATTTTGCCATTAATATCGAAGTGAACCATGCTACATTAGCCGGACATACATTCGAACATGAACTTCAGGCTGCCGCCGATGCCGGTATGTTGTGCAGTATCGATGCCAATCGCGGTGATTATCAGAATGGTTGGGATACAGACCAGTTCCCGGTTGACATCTACGAACTGACACAGGCTTGGCTGGTTATCCTCGAAGCAGGCGGCTTGACTACCGGAGGCACGAACTTCGATGCCAAGACACGTCGTAACTCGACCGATCTGGATGATATCTTCCTGGCTCATATCAGCGGTATGGATTCCTTTGCCCGTGCCTTGATGGCTGCTGCCGATATCCTGGAACATTCCGATTACAAGAAAATGCGTGCCGAACGTTACGCCAGCTTTGACCAGGGTGACGGTAAGAAGTTCGAAGAAGGCAAACTCCTTCTTGAAGACCTGCGTACCATCGCTCTTGCCAGTGACGAACCAAAGCAGATCAGCGGGAAACAGGAATTGTATGAGATGATTATCAACCAGTACATTTAATAACATATAAATACTGATTTACCGGTGTGCAATAAAATAAAGGTGTCCCGTAGGGGCGGGGTTCTACTCCGCCCAATGAAAATAAAGTTCGCCTTGCCGGATTCGATGGGCAGAGCAGAGCCCTGCCCCTACAAACGACAATTATTTTGTATGGCCGTGTCATCCAAGTCCCATACCGATAAATCATTATTTACCTCTATGAATCTCTATCGTGAAAAACAACAACTACATTTTTGGAATCACCCTTGTGGCGACATTGGGGGGATTATTATTCGGATATGATACAGCGGTGATATCCGGGACGGTCGAATCGCTACGTAAATTCTTTATTGAACCTTTCGGACTACCATTGGATCAGGCGAATGCGCTTGAAGGATTCGTTGTAAGCAGTGCCCTGATCGGTTGTATATTAGGTGCTTCTTTTGCCGGTTGGATCAGCCAGCGGTATGGACGGAAACCTACGCTTGTGTTGGCTGCCATCCTGTTTTTGCTGTCGGCAATCGGTTCGGCATGGCCGGAACTGTTTGTCGGGATGCCTGGTAGCGGAGATCACACATTCATGTATCTTTTTGTGTTTTACCGGATTGTCGGAGGAGTAGGAGTTGGTTTGGCTTCTATGGTTTCTCCGATGTATATTGCCGAGATGGCACCGGCGGAAAAACGGGGAAATCTGGTGTCGTGGAACCAGTTTGCGATTATTTTCGGTATGCTTGTCGTCTATTTTGTAAATTACAGTATCGCGTTGCAGGGAGATGCCGCCTGGTTGCACGCGATTGGCTGGCGTTGGATGTTCGCGTCCGAGATCGTCCCGGCTTTACTTTTCCTGGTCCTTCTGATGTTTGTGCCGGAAACGCCCCGTTATTTGGTGATGCGCGGTAAAACAGATAAGGCGCTGTCCGTACTGGATCGCTTGATGGGAAAAGAAAAAGCGGCACCCGAACTGGTTGAAATAAAAGAAAGTTTCAGGAAACAGGAACCTTCCATGCGTCCTTACTTCTTATTTATGGGGATGTGGCTGGTGCTGTTTCTGCTTTTGTACGGAGCGTTGGAATTGGCTGGTAATACGAGTGCTTTGGAGATCGCTTTGATCGGTAGTTTTTTTGTGTCTTTGATCTTTCCGGTGGGTTCGTTCGGCATACTGATCATATTTGTCGGTGTCCTTCTGTCCGGTTTCCAGCAGTTTGTCGGGATCAATGTCGTGTTGTATTATGCGCCGGAGATATTTAAAACAATGGGAGCCGCCACCGATGCCGCTTTGTTGCAGCAGATCGTGGTAGGAGCTGTGAACCTCTCTTTTACCGTACTGGCTATCTTTACGGTCGACCGGTTCGGACGCCGTCCGCTTATGATTATCGGGGCATTGGTCATGGCCGTTTCGATGATGATCTTGGGGACGACTTTCTATACGCACTCCGTCGGTATCGGCTCGTTGGTTTGCATGTTGGTGTACACGGCTGGTTTTGCGATGTCATGGGGGCCGGTCTGTTGGGTATTGCTGGCAGAGATCTTCCCGAATACGATCCGCTCGACAGTGATGAGTATTGCCGTTGCCGGGCAATGGATCGCCAATTTCCTTGTCTCCTGGACTTTCCCGATGCTTGATAAGAACCAGTATCTGACCGATACGTTCAATCATGGTATGGCCTACTGGGTTTATGGTGTCATGGGAGTTTTGGCCGCTCTGTTTATCTGGAAATTCGTTCCCGAAACAAAGGGCAAGACACTGGAACAGATGGAACAATATTGGAAATAAATCCGTAAGTTTGCCGTTCGAAAAGACAAGAATCGATGCGCATACTGAAAAAAATACTGATAGGAAGCCGGAACTTGTTGCTGTTTCTGTTTGTTTCCAGTTTGTTGGCTGTGGTGGCATATAAATTCATTCCTGTTTACTACACTCCGCTGATGTTTATCCGCGTCTACGAACAGGTTCGGGATAGTAAGCCCATCAAGCTGGAACACAAATGGATGCCTTTGAAGCAAATTGCCCAGCCATTGGCACAGGCGGTCGTGGCTTCGGAAGACAATCTTTTTCTCGACCATGATGGTTTCGATATGATACAGATTCAGAAAGCTCGTGCCGATGCCGAAAAAGGCAAACGTGTACGAGGAGCGAGCACGATCTCGCAACAGACTGCCAAGAACGTGTTTCTCTGGCCCGGAAGGACTTATTTGCGCAAAGGCATCGAGGCTTATTTCACCGTCCTGATCGAATGGATTTGGGGGAAAGAACGTATCATGGAAGTTTATCTGAACTCGATCGAAATGGGAGACGGTATTTATGGTGCCGAAGCAGTCGCACAGGCCCATTTCAAAAAGCCGGCCTATAAACTGACAAAGGCGGAAGCGGCTTTGATCGCTGCGACCTTGCCGAATCCCCGCAAGTTCAATTCTGCAAAACCTTCTCCTTATATGCTGAAACGGCAGACGAAGATCATGTCGCTGATGGAGAAACTGCTTAAGATCAAAATGGGGTATGACAGTGGTGACTCCGACCCTGAATCCGGTAGCAGGAAAGTGCGTAAACGTAAGAAGCTCCGGGCGGAATCCGGTATGACGGTATATCTGCCCGAAAAGAATATTTACATAAGAACGATAATCATATGAGTCATTTTATATATCACGATCTCGGACGTATCGAATATGAGAAGGCATTGGAACGCCAGACGGCTGCTTTCAACACCTTGTTGGAAGCGAAAGCGCAAGGCAGGACCGGGGAAAACCGGTTGTTCTTCTGCGAACATCAGCCGGTACTGACTATTGGAAAAAGTGGTAAAGACACCAACCTACTGATCCCGGAAGAACTGCTTGTGCAGCGGGGTGTCTCTTTTTACCATATCAACCGGGGAGGGGATATCACGTATCACGGTCCCGGACAAATCACCGGATATCCGGTCTTCGATCTCGATACCTGGAAGTTGGGACTCAAGCAATATATCGACAGGCTGGAAGAAACCATTATCCGCTTTTTAGCTATCTATGGCATTAAAGGGGAGCGGCTCGCGGGAGCTACAGGTGTGTGGATCGATCCTGATGTGCCGGGTAAAGCCCGTAAGATTTGTGCGATCGGTGTGAAAAGTAGCCGTTTCGTCACCATGCACGGCTTTGCCTTGAATATAAATACGAACTTGGATTACTTCTCCCTGATCAATCCTTGTGGCTTTAAAGATAAAGGAGTCACCTCGCTTGAAAAAGAGTTGGGGGCGGAACAGGATTTCGAAGCGGCCAAAGCATGTCTTCATTCACTTTTCATTGAAATGTTTCCGGAATGATGGTCCCGTATGCTATTCATCTCGCTCCTTTGCAGGGATATACCGATTGGGTCTACAGGGAAGCGCATGCACGAGTATTCGGGGGAGTCGATACCTATTACACTCCGTTCGTCCGTCTCGAAAAGGATGGCTTTCGTAATAAGGAATTGCGGGATCTTGCACCGGAAGCAAACGCATCCGCCTCACTTGTTCCCCAGATGATCGCAGCTTCGCCCGAAGAGTTCCGCCGGATTGCCGGTTTGTTTCGTGAATCGGGGTACCGACGTGCTGATATTAATTTGGGTTGTCCTTTCCCGATGCAGGCACGACAACATCGGGGAGCGGGTATCCTGCCTTATCCGGATGAGGTGAAGGTGTTGTTGGAAACGATTTTTGAATTCCCGGAGATACAATTCTCGGTCAAACTGCGGTTGGGTTGGGATTCTCCTGAGGAGGCGCAAGCGCTTCTTCCTTTTTTGAACAGATTGCCCCTCACACATCTCACATTGCATCCCAGGATCGGTACGCAGCAATATAAAGGAAAGACTGACCTGAGTGCCTTCTCCCGATTTTATGATTCATGCACGCTTCCGCTTTTCTATAATGGAGACATCCGGACTTTGCCGGATATTCGTTCGTTAACCGGACGTTTTCCCCGTTTGAAAGGTATCATGATAGGACGTGGTCTGCTGTCTTCTCCCTGGCTGGCAACGGAATATATATCCGATACCCCGCTTACCGCTCAGGAGAAGATAGAGAAGTTGTCTGCTTTCCATGCCTTACTGTTAGCGGGCTATTCTTCCCGTCTGGAGGGAGGCGAACACCAGGTACTCGACAAGATGAAGACCCTTTGGGATTACCTGTTGCCGGATGCAGAGAAACGGCTCCGGAAAAAAATATTGAAAAGTTCCCGGTTGGCAGATTATCAAGAGGCAGTGCGGAATTTGATTTACGACACCTCGATCACTGCCGGGCAATGATCCGAATGAACAGCCTCATTTAAAATATACGCTTTTTCCACTTGTGCTTTCATCGGTTCGCTGACCATGCAATAGTCAATACGCCAGCCCTTGTTTTTGGCACGGGCGCTGAAACGATAACTCCACCAGGTATATTCCTGTTTGTCCGGGTTGAGAAGGCGGAACGTGTCGATATAGCCGGCATCCAGGAAACGAGTCATCCATTCCCGCTCTTCCGGAAGGAAGCCGCTGTTCGTCGCATTGCGTACCGGGTCATGAATATCAATCGGTTCGTGGCAGATATTGTAGTCCCCGCATAAGATCAGTTTCGGACGCGATTTTTGTAGTTCCACTACATAGTTCTGGAAATCTTCCAACCATTCCATCTTGAATGCCTGACGCTCATCGCCGCTCGTACCCGAAGGGTGGTAAACGCTGATCACCGACAGATCCCCGAAATCGGCCCGGATGAAACGCCCCTCGTTATCGTACTTTTCGATCCCCATCCCATATTCCACATGGTCCGGTTCTCGGCGGCTCAGGATTGCGACTCCGCTATAGCCTTTCTTCTGTGCACTGAAAAGCCATGCTTTGTAGCCGAGCGCTTCAAATGCTTCAGCCGGATATTGGTCCGGTTGCAACTTGGTTTCCTGTAGGCAAAGTACGTCGGGTTGTTCTTGTGCCAGCCATTCGGGCAATCCTTTTCCTACGGCGGCACGCAGGCCGTTTACATTGTATGTTATAATTTTCATCTCCTAATACTTATTTTAATGATAAGACAAATGTAATGTATTTTCTTCTATTGACATATTTTCAGTGAGGTAACCTCACCAAAATAACATTTCTCCTTTTTCCCGGGGAGGGAACTTTCGGCACAGTTATCAAAATGACACCTCTTTCCCATCTAAATTGAATTAATAGGGCATCTTTTGAAAATTACCCGCAAGGGTAATATTTTTTAACATTCTATTTGATAGCAAATACCCCGATTAGATGGTCAAAATGTCAATCCGTAAAAGATGATCAAAAAAAAATTTTTTCACATTTATCATTTTTAGATGCCTAATCTTGCCAAAACGTAAGAACAGTATGGATCGGAATTTTCGATGAAATAGAAAAATGGTGCAAAAAGGGGGTATTGTTGATTTTATTCTGTTACAAGTTGTTCTGAACAACTGGAACTATCATTCTCATATCCCTGTTATAAATATAGTTTGGACATATTTAAAATTATAGTTATGGCAAAAAGAAATAAGTTAGCCGTCTTTTCAGTGGTAGCTTTAGGCATGATGTTTTTTGCAGAGCAAAACAAAGCCTGTACGCGTGCGGTCTATCTGGGACCGGATGATATGATCGTGACAGGGCGGACGATGGATTGGAAAGAGGATCCGCAATCGAATATTTACCTTTTCCCTCGGGGAATGGGGAAATGGGGAGGGATTACGGACAATACGGTGACGTGGACTTCCAAATATGGGAGTGTTGTGACTGCCGGATATGATATCGGAGTTTGTGACGGTATGAATGAAAAAGGCCTGGTGGCGAACTTGCTTTTCCTGACCGAATCCTCTTATCATCGTCCGAATGATAGCCGTCCGGTGATGGGATTGAGCATCTGGACACAATATGTCTTGGATAATTTTGCGACGGTGGACGAAGCTGTGAATGAATTGAGCCTGGAAACTTTCCGTATCGATGACCCTGATTTACCTAACGGAGCAAAATCGACTTTGCACCTCTCGATTTCGGATGCGACCGGGAATAGTGCCATCTTTGAATATATCAACGGCAATCTGATTATTCATGAGGGACGAGAATGCCAGATAATGACAAATTCCCCTACCTATGACAAACAGTTGACTTTGAATGATTACTGGAAAGAGATTGGCGGTCTGGTTATGCTACCCGGGACAAACCGTGCTTCCGATCGCTTTGTCCGTGCATCGTTTTATATCCAGGCATTACCGCAAACCGATAATTTCAGGCAGGCTGTTGCCGGAGTTTTTAGTGTGATGCGCAATGTTTCGGTTCCTTTGGGAATCTCTATCCCCGAACAGCCCAATATTGCTTCGACTCGCTGGCGTACGGTAGCGGATCAAAAAAATAAAGTGTATTATTTCGAATCAACGCTTAGCCCCGATATTTTTTGGATCAATTTCAAAGACTTGGATTTTAAAACCGGAGCTCCGGTGAAGAAGTTGACGCTCACGGGTGGAGAGATTTATGCGGGCAATGCCGCCGGAAGGTTTCAGGCCGGAAAGTCACTTCACTTTCTGTTTGGGATATAGGAGGTTGTTTTGTATTTTTATGTCCGAATAAAAATGAGAGTAATATGATAGGAGCAATAGCCGGAGATATTATCGGTTCCGTATATGAGTTTGATAATATAAAGACAACGGTTTTTCCGTTCTTTACCAAGAAAAGCAATTATACGGACGACACGATTATGACGGTCGCCGTGACTGACTGGCTATTGTATGGAGGGAATCTCGTGCAAGTTATGCATCGTTATGGCAGGGAGTTTCCGTGTCCGATGGGAGGCTATGGAGCACGTTTCGGGCAATGGCTTTGTGAAACGAATCCACAGCCTTATAACAGTTGGGGGAATGGTTCGGCTATGCGGGTTAGCGCAGTTGGGTGGGCTTTTGGTTCATTGGAAAAAACATTGCAAGTGGCTGAAGAAACGGCTGCCGTTTCCCATAACCATCCGGAAGGGATCAAAGGGGCTCAAGCTGTGGCTGCTGCCATCTATCTGGCTCGTACAGGAAAAAGCAAACAAGCTATCCGAGAATATATTGAAACGACTTTTTTATATGATTTGAATTTTACCTGTGACGAGATCCGGCCGGACTATCGCTTTAACCCAAGTTGTCAGGGAACTGTCCCGGAGGCGATTGTCGCTTTTTTGGAAAGTACGGATTTTGAAACTGCAATCCGTTTGGCCATTTCTCTCGGTGGCGATTCAGACACGTTGGCCTGCATTACGGGAGGAATAGCAGAAGCCTTTTATGGAATGTCCGAAGATTGGAAAATCGAAGTGTTGAGACGGTTGCCAGAGGCTTTTGTCGAAGTTGTTGAAGAATTTTATCAAAAAATATGATTGTAGGATTTCTTTTTTCGTACATTTGCGATATTCTTTATTGATGAAAACCTATTTATACATTTGAATATGAAACGAGTTCCCTTTTTTTACTATATCATGGCATGCCTGTTATCCATATGCATTACTGCGTGTGATAAGGAAGAGCAACTGATTGAAGATGAAATCCCGGAGATGATTAAGGTTGATCTCTCAAAAAGATATCCTTCTGTGGAAATCCTGAATTATCAGGAATATTCGAACTTTTCTCAAATAAATGTTATAGATAAAGACCAAAATGAAGCTTCGATCTGGTATGTGGATGATATTTGGAAAATGACTCACACGAAGATTGCTGATTTCAACCAGCTTTCGCTTGAAGCACAAACTGCTTTTGAAAATTCCAAGTATCGTTTTGCCCAATTTGAAAATATATACAAAACGGAGCGGGAGGGGATGGATAGAAGCCTTTATACATTACATTTTCTGTATCAGTGGAAAAATGTTAAAGATATGACACATTACGTTTGTCTGAATGATGACGGGATGTTCTTGGCTGTATATACATGGACACCGAATGACCCTACCTGGTTTGTTGATTTGCCGAAGGCTCATTTTGACTTTATCTATAAGAAATATGACGGTTCTGAAATTAGAGGATATCAGAATAATGGAGGATATTATGATTATTTTGTCCTTCATAACGACACCCTTAAATTTGTTTCTTTTAGAGGAGAGGTTGAAACTGATTATTATTTTTGGAAAGAGACAAGGTATGAAATCAGTTTAGATACAAAAGTCCCTGATAATGTGGCCAGAGTCCTGAAACGGGACAATCCCGATTTTGTTTATACAAACCTTTATTATATTGAATCTCCTGAAGGGAATGCCTATTTTTTCCAAGATAAGAATGATGACCGGGAATTAGGATACACTATTGCCGAAGATATTTCTTAGATTTATATTCCTGAAATTCTATAAGTAGAAAAAGCTCCGTCTTGACAAGGTAAAAGTAAACCTTTTTCCCAGCCGCCTTGTTCTTTTCCCGAAAACATGTAAAAAACGGCGTGAAACGAGACTGTTCGACAGGCTCTTTTAATGCGAAGTTCTAAAATGTATGACAAAATGACATATTTTGTTTCTGGTACTTGTTTTGTAGGAATGTCTGTGGAAATGAGAAATAAAAATAGAATTGAAAGGAGTATAACTATATGAATTTAAACAATTTTACAATTAAAGCACAGGAAGCCGTCCAGCAGGCCGTGCAACTTGCTACTCAGAATGGGCAGCAGGCGATCGAAGCCGTACATTTGCTGAAAGGTGTCATTATGACGGGCGAAAGTGTGACCAATTTCATCTTCCAGAAGCTGGGTGTCAATATCCAGAATCTGAATCGTGTATTGGATGCGCAGATCAGTTCATTACCGAAAGTATCAGGCGGAGAACCTTACCTGTCAAGTGAAGCAAATGCCGTTTTGCAGAAAGCAATCGGCTATTCATCCAAAATGGGGGACCAGTATGTGTCTCTGGAGCCGATTATTTTGGCCTTGTTCACGGAAAAGAGCACTGCTTCTCAAATTCTGAAAGATGCCGGTATGACAGAAAATGAATTACGCCAGGCGATTGAAGAATTGCGGAAAGGGAATAAGGTAACCAGCCAGTCGGCTGAAGATACATATGATGCACTGGGAAAATATGCGATCAACCTGAACGAACGTGCCCGTAGCGGCAAGTTGGATCCGGTGATCGGTCGTGACGACGAAATCCGCCGTGTACTTCAGATCCTGAGCCGTCGTACGAAAAATAACCCGATTTTGATTGGTGAACCGGGTGTTGGTAAGACGGCGATTGCCGAGGGGCTTGCTCATCGTATCGTCCGGGGTGACGTACCGGAAAATTTGAAATCGAAACAGATTTTCTCTTTGGATATGGGAGCTTTGGTTGCCGGGGCCAAATATAAAGGCGAATTTGAAGAACGTTTGAAAGCTGTAGTGGGTGAAGTGACTAAATCGGATGGGGAAATCATCCTTTTTATCGATGAGATCCATACATTGGTCGGTGCCGGTAAGGGCGAAGGTGCGATGGATGCCGCCAATATCCTGAAACCTGCTTTGGCTCGTGGTGAATTGCGTTCGATCGGTGCGACGACGCTGGATGAATATCAGAAGTATTTTGAGAAGGATAAGGCGCTCGAACGTCGTTTTCAGATTGTTATGGTGGACGAACCGAACGAATTGGATGCCATTTCCATCCTGCGTGGTTTGAAGGAAAAATATGAAAACCACCATAAGGTCCGTATCAAAGATGATGCCATCATTGCAGCCGTCCAGTTGTCTACACGATACATCACTGACCGGTTCTTGCCCGATAAGGCGATCGACCTGATGGATGAGGCAGCAGCCCGTTTGCGTTTGCAGATCGACTCTGTGCCGGAATCTCTCGACGAGGTTTCCCGCCGTATCAAGCAACTGGAAATCGAGCGTGAAGCGATCAAGCGTGAAAATGATAAAGGAAAGCTGGAACAGCTCAATAAGGAAATTGCCGACCTGAAGGACGAAGAAACGAAACAGAAGGCTCAGTGGCAAAGCGAAAAAGAGCAGATCAACAAGATTCAGCAGAATAAGATCGATATCGAAAACCTGAAGTTTGAAGCTGATAAGGCCGAACGTGAAGGCGACTACGGTAAAGTAGCCGAAATCCGTTACGGAAAGATCAAACAAAAGGAGGAAGAGATCAGGGAAGTCCAGGAGAAACTGAAGACGATGCAAGGTGCTTCTGCCATGATCAAGGAGGAAGTGGACAGTGAAGATATCGCCGATGTGGTATCTCGTTGGACGGGAATTCCTGTCAGCAAGATGATGCAGAGTGAAAAGGAAAAATTGCTCCATCTGGAATCTGAATTGCACACGCGTGTGATCGGGCAGGAGGAGGCCATCAGTGCTATTGCTGATGCTGTGCGCCGTAGCCGTGCCGGATTACAAGACCCGAAACGACCGATCGGTTCATTTATTTTCCTCGGTACGACAGGTGTCGGTAAGACAGAGCTGGCCAAAGCATTGGCGGAATATCTGTTCGACGACGAGAATATGATGACTCGTATCGATATGAGTGAATATCAGGAAAAGTTTAGTGCGACTCGTCTGATCGGTGCGCCTCCGGGATATGTCGGCTATGATGAAGGTGGCCAGTTGACGGAAGCGATCCGCCGTAAACCTTATTCGGTCGTCCTGTTTGATGAAATCGAAAAGGCTCATCCGGATGTATTCAATATCCTTTTGCAGGTGTTGGATGATGGACGGCTGACCGACAATAAGGGACGTGTCGTCAACTTCAAGAATACGATCATTATTATGACCAGTAACATGGGATCGTCCTTGATTCGTGAAAACTTCGAGAAGATGACACCCGAAACGCACGATCAGGTAGTGGATGAAACGAAGATCCAGGTGTTGGAATTACTGAAGAAGACAATTCGCCCGGAGTTCCTGAACCGTATCGATGACATCATCATGTTTACTCCGCTCAACGAAGAAGAGATCCGCAAGATCGTGACTGTTCAGCTGAATAGTGTGAAGAAGATGCTGGCCCAGAATGGGATTGCGCTGGAATTTACGGATGCAGCTCTGGCATTTATTTCAGACAAAGGGTTCGACCCGCAGTTTGGTGCCCGTCCTGTAAAACGTGTCATCCAGAAGTATGTCCTGAACGAACTGTCCAAAGAGTTGTTGGGCGGAAAGATCAACAAAGATCGCCCGATCACAATCGACAGCAACGGTGCCGGTTTGGTCTTCAAGAATTGACCGAAGATGGTTGGATTGATATATATTTATGTGAAAGGCTCTGCTCCCAAAAGGAGTAGGGCTTTTTTTGTTGGTCCGGATGTTCTATCTTTGTGAAAATATTTGAATATGCACCATCCATTACAAGTTCTGAAGCACTACTGGGGCTATGACGGGTTCCGGCCGGGACAGGCAGAAGTCATAGACAGTATTCTGTCCGGGCATGATACATTGGCGCTTATGCCGACGGGAGGAGGTAAATCCATTACCTTCCAGGTGCCTGCATTGGCGAATCCGGGTATTTGCCTTGTGGTCAGTCCGCTTGTCGCTTTAATGAAGGACCAGGTGAGGAACCTGCAAAAGCGAGGGATTCTGTCGGCGTTTATCAGTTCCGAAATGCCGCATTGGGAGATTTTGCAACAACTGGATAATTGCATCTTGGGAGATTATAAGTTCCTTTACATTTCTCCTGAACGTATTTCTTCCGAACTGTTTCAGGAGAAGTTGAAGACGTTGTCCCGCAAAGTGAATTTGCTGGTTGTGGATGAAGCGCACTGTATCTCTCAATGGGGGAATGATTTTCGCAGGGATTACCGCTTGATTGCGGATATCCGCGATGCTATACCGCAGGTCCAGGTAATTGCCGTAACAGCCTCAGCAACGGCAGCAGTGGTTGCCGATATCTGCGAACAACTCCATTTCCGCAAAGGATATCGGATATTCAAGACCTCTTTCGAACGGAAGAACCTTTCGTTCGTAGTCCGTAAGACCGATAATAAATTGAAAGAAATCTGCCATATCCTGTCGGCCGTACCCGGCTCTGCAGTGATTTACAGCCGTACTCGCAAAGGGGTGGAAGAATATGCCGGAAAGTTGCGGGCGGCAGGTATTTCAGCCGAATATTTCCATGCAGGCCTGGACCCGGTCCTGAAGACAGAGCGGCAGACGAATTGGGTGAAAGGATTTACGCGTGTGCTGGTCGCTACCAACGCATTCGGAATGGGGATCGATAAAGGGGATGTGCGGGTGGTTATCCATACGGAGTTTCCTGATTCGATGGAGGCTTATTACCAGGAGGCGGGACGTGCCGGCCGTGACGGGAAACGGGCTTATGCTGTAGCTTTGTTGGGACCGCAGGACATAACGGATATAAAAAGACGTCCTTCCAATGCTTTCCCTACGGTTGAATATATCAAACGGGTATATGAAGCGTTGTGTAACCGTTTTCAGATTGCAGAAGGGGATGGGGAAGGCGTGTCTGTCTATCTGGATGAACCGGAGTTTTTGAGAAGCTGGCATTTCGATAAGGGCCGTTTGCGTTCTTCCCTTGAAATACTCTCTTTGTCGAACTATCTGACGTTTGAACCCTATCCTAATTCGCAACCCTATTTGCGATATGATCAGCCTCGTTGGACGATGGATCGTTTCCTGAACGACGCTTCTCCTGCCGCCAAAGTCGCTGTTGAAATCTTACGGAATTACGAAGGGCTTTTTTCTGCCGGAGTTTTCGTCAGTGTCGATATGCTGGCGCGAAAAACCGGGCTGGAAGCTCGTGAGGTGGCGAAAGTCTTAGGGTATCTGCGGAATGTCGGTTTCTATTATGTCCCTCCCCGCAAAGAACCCCGGATCACTTTTAAGATGATCCGTGTCCCTCTGGATCGTCTTGTCATTACGACCGCATCCTATGAAAACCGTTTGGCAGCTTTCAAAATGCGAATCGAAAAGGTGGTGGAATACCTTGAGACTCAAGGTTGTCGCCAGGAGTTTATTTCCGGATATTTCGGTATGAAAGGGACACGATGCGGATGCTGTGATAATTGCTTGCAGAAGTAGTAAAGGTAGTTCAACTTAACCCTATGTGTTACGGAGGCTAATGCATAGAGTTAGTCCTCGTAAAGCTATGCATTAGGAACCTGTTTAAGATTCGGATTGATTTTTTGGAGTACCTGTATGGATAACGGATATTTTTGTTTATGTTTGTAGCATCTATCAACCAAAAATTAAAAAGATATGAGTGACAAAGACGATTTAATTTATGATGAAGATGATTCTGTAGCATTTATCCAGAACTATCTTCCCCAGGAATTGAAAGGAAAATTCAGTAATGACGATATTAATTATATTGTGGATCTGATTTATGAATTTTATGAGTCGAAGGGGTTCCTTGATGAAAATTCCGATGACAATGCCGAAATTGATATTGATGAAGATGAATTGATCGGGTTTGTTGTAAAGAATGCGCAAAAAGACGGTGTTGGCAAGTTCTCACCTGAAGACATCACTTTTATTGTACAGGGAGAACTTGAATATTGCGATTCCATCAACATGTTCGATTAATAGACTGTTGTATAGTTACAATATAGTTTATAAAAGAATAAGAAGATGAAAAATTTTAAGTTGTTATCAGTTTTGCTGCTTTGTATGGCAGTCGTTTTTACGAGTTGTGGAACATGGAACAATACCGCTAAAGGTACGGCTATCGGAGTCGGCGGAGGTGCGGCAGTAGGTGCCGGAGTCGGTGCTTTGGCTGGTAATACTGCATTGGGTTCGATAATCGGTGCTGCCGTGGGCGGTACTGCAGGTGCCCTAATCGGTAAAAAGATGGATAAACAGAAGAAGGAACTGGAAGCTACGCTGCCGGAAGAAACGACTGTCGAGACCATCAACAACGGTGAGGCGCTGAAAGTCACCTTTGATTCGGGTATCTTGTTCGCAACCAATTCGAGCACTGTCAGTGCCGCTTCCAAGAGTGCTTTGCGTGACTTGGCTGCCAGTTTGAATGCAAATCCGGATACAGACATAAAAATCATAGGGCATACGGATAATACAGGAAAGGTTGATTACAACCAAACATTATCTGAAAAACGTGCAAAGAGCGTATTCGATTATCTGATGGAAGACCAAGGCGTGAGCAGTAAGCGCATGACTTATGAAGGCAAGGGAGTACATGAACCGGTTGCTGACAACAGCACTCCTGAGGGACGTGCGTTGAACCGTCGAGTGGAAATCCTTATCCTTCCCAACTCAAAAATGGTACAGGAAGCACAGCAAGGAACATTGCGATAAGAAATTATAGAACTCTGGATCATAAGGAGGTATGTTAATCCCTCTTTATTACGATCTTTTAGGCACGGATTTCACGGAATTACACGGATAAATTAATTTTCTTTCTGTGTTTTCCGTGTATCCGTGCCTAAATTATGTTTATCAGTAAGTAGGATTTTGTTTTGATACCTCCTTTGCCTTTGTATTAACAGTCGTTTATAACCGTTCCAAAATCTTCAGACAAGTTAATTAACACTCTTGAAAAGGGAGAATGCAAACCTTTTTTAGTTCATGTTGTTTAAATAGTAACTTATATATAAGTGCACAAATAATAGTATAAACTGTTTTAAACGTTGAATGAGATGAAAAAGATTCTTCCTTTTTTCTTATTGGTTCTTTTACTGGCGTCTTGCCAGAAGGATCCAGACATGTCAAAACTAAGCGATGATTTCGTAGTATTCACAGATCACAACAAGGATGCTAATTTCGAATCGTTTACAACTTTCTACATCCCTGATAGTGTAATGGTTATCGGTAACAGTGAAAAACCGGAATTCTGGAGTGCGACTGAAGCTGACGATATCGTCTCTACCTTGGTTAGTGGCATGGAAGGCCGTGGTTACACACGCGCATCGGATAAAGAATCTGCGGATCTGGGTTTGCAGGTTTCTTTTGTGAAAAATGTAAATTACTTTACAAACTATCATGACAATCCATACTGGTGGTGGGGGTATCCGGGATATAACTGGTGGTACGGCTACTGGGGTAACTGGACTGGTGCATGGAATGGATGGTATTATCCGTATCCTGTAGTATACAGCTATAGCGTAGGTTCTTTATTGGTTGAACTGGTTAACTTGAAGGCTCCGTTGCCAAAATCTACGGATGCTAAACTTCCGGTTCTTTGGACTGCTTACATGACTGGCTTGCTGTCCGGTTCCGACAAGGTAAATATCGAACTTTCTACTCGTGCTATCGAGCAGGCTTTTGTACAGTCACCGTACTTGAAAAAATAATTAAACGCGAATTAGATAAATTTGAGTCTTATGAAAAAGATATATAAATCAATAAAATTAATCGCTTTACTTGTTGCCTGTTTAGCGATACCTTCCCTGGCTGGTGCCCAGGTTGTAAAGAACATGTATTTTAATATTGACTGGCAGATCAACTCTCCATTCAGTCAGGATTTCTCAGACAAGACAAGTGGTTGGGGAGCACATGCGGAAGCCGGTTATTATGTAATTCCTAATTTCTCGGTAGGTGCATTTATCTCTTACCATACCAACAATAAGTATATCGATCGTCAGACATTGCCGGTAAGTTCTACATCGGCCATCACTTCCGATCAGCAGCACTCTATCTTTCAGTTGCCTTTTGGTGCAGCTTTTCGTTACAACGTAGCTCCCGAAAGTCAGTTCCAGCCTTATGCTGGTGTGCAGTTGGGTGCAAGCTATAGTGAAATGTCGACTTATATGAATGTAATGAAAGTATACGACCGTAACTGGGGTTTCTATGTGTCTCCTGAAATCGGTATGAATATGTATTTTACACCTCAGAAACAGATCGGTCTGCATATTGCTGCCTACTATAATTATGCAACTAATAAAGGAGAAGTCCTGAGTTATTCGATCGATGGATTGAATAACTGGGGTATCCGTTTAGGTCTTGCATTCTAATGCGAAGTTTGTTCTTTTAAGTGTTTTATGTAGTTTATGGGGAACGGGAGGCTGTCGTAATGACACCTCCCGTTTTTTGCTTTACAAGATTTGTAGTTTGAGACCGAACGAGAGGCTCAGATAGTCTTTGGGTTTCAGGTAACCGTTCCCGATCTTGTTTATCAGATATAGGTCACAGGTACTGAGTTCGTAAAAGAAAGAGATGGATTTATGCCAGCTCTTTTTTGTGTCTAGCTTCAATGTGAATCGCTCTCCAATGAAAACATGGGTACGGATGCGAGTAGAGAACCAGTAATAGCCTTGCGGATATTTGTCCGGCTGCTTGCCCCAGAAATCGCGATCTAAAAGAGTATTGATATAGACACCGCAGGCGAGAGGTTCGAAAGACAACTTGTCGGCGATACGGATGTTCCAGGGATAATAATTCTGTTTGAGTGTAAGGGTTGCCATAGCATGGCGGTCCGAGTTGCGGGGAACTATCCCCAAATATACATCTGTTTCCCAGTGGTTACGATAATAATTCCAACCTGTTCCGAGTGAAAGCATGCCCATTGATCCGGCAAACTGTAGTTTGGTATAACGGGGAATGAGTTTTTCCCATCTGGATATATATTTCTCCACGCGTTTCTTGTATCGCACATCATCCTCGATTTTCTCCTGTGCCTGTAAGGTGCCGGTCAGGAAAAGAAATAGGAACATCCATTTAAAAATCGATAACTTCATACGTGTAGTCGTCTGGGGTTAGGGTGAATAATAGGTAGTTGCGTTTGGCTATATTGCTACAGCCATAGTAGATGATCCCATCGTCGAAAAGGTCTTCCACTTGTAATTGATGGTTATGCGCATTCAGGCAGAATTGCAAAGAGGGGAATTCGCGGATATATAGTTGGAATACGTCTTTTACGTTATTATCAAACTGTTCGCTTCCGGGACGTGCATGCATGGCGATGACCGTGCGGCTGTAATGGCGGGTACTGTCTTGCAGTTCCTCTTTCAGGAAACCGAAATCGGGAACAGGGTGGGAGTAGTCGTATTCGATCGCATTGGTGTTAAGGCAAACGAATTTGACGTCCCGGACGATAAAGGAAAAGTTTTCTCTCCCAAACAATTTATTGAAAACTTGGTCGCCATTGCCGATTACGTCATGGTTACCGATCAATCCGACATACGGGATATCGAGCTTCGACAGGATATCGACGGCCCACTCGTATTCTTTCTTCATACCGAACTCGGTATAGTCTCCTCCATGTATGATGAAATCGATACTGTCTTTTTTTGTATTGATATGTTTTACGAAATCTTCCGTCTCGTCGTAGCTACGTTGGGTGTCGCCCATCAGGACGAAGCGGATCGTGTCTTTATCTTTTGTTGCTGCCTCGATAAGCGGGATGTTGTTGCTGTTGATATCGCGTTCGGAAATGGTGAGCCGGCCGTCATACGGATGGTAATCGATCAGGTCGCATGCAGACAAGAGTATGCACAGGAATAATGGTAGAGTTTGTTTATACATGACATCCTAACTTTTATTTGTATTTGTGGCAAAGTTAGGATGTCATGCTACTTCAAAAAAGGTCAAGATGCAATGAATAATGTGCCAATACGAAGAAACTCTCTCATTGGCACATTATTTAATGTAATTATAATACCGGTTGAAGAAATTTTTGAACCAGCCTGTCTTCATCAATCCTTTTTCGAAAAGCAGGATTCCTAAAAGGGCGCAACAGATTCCCAAGGTCACATCTATAATATAGTGATGTGAAGTGTAAACTGCTGTTCCCCAAATTCCAGCCATGATGATGGCAAACAGGATAATCACAAATTTATTGCATTTATTGATAATCGCATAACATAGTGCCACAACCATATATGCGGCATGTAATGATGGAACTGCCGCGAATACGTTTGCGTTGCGGCCATAGATGGAATCGAAGATCGAAAGGCCGGTCAATGCGTCGAACCTACCGAGACCGGCAACATTGCCCGGTGTGTCGAGTATCGGTTCGAAACCATAATTGATTGCATACCAAGGAGGAGCTGCCGGGTGGATATAATATCCGGCAAAACCGATCAGGTTGACGAACAGGAATACCATCGAGAAGCGAAGATACAAATTACGATCCCCCTTGAGATAGAGCCACAGCCCGAAAGCGATCGGAACCGGAACCCAGCAGAGATAAAATATGCCTGCAAGAAAGTCCGCTATCTGGCAATTATGAATCGCGAAATACTCGCAAGGAATCAGGATATTTCCATTATCGTTTATACCGAACAGACTTTTTTCCAGATTATACAGACTTTCCACATCAATCGGGTTGGCTTCGTAGTTTGGGAAAACACGCATCCAGTCGTATGAAATGCCAAAAAGAGCAAACGGCAACAAGGCTACAGCCAACTTACGGGTGGTCTTGCTGGCGAAGAAGAGGAGCAGATAGAGGCCGACCATGAATACATGCTCCGGGCGCAATCCGATACATACGGCTGTCAGCAAAAGAAACAACGCTGTCAGGCTGATAACGGTCCCTGCCTCCTTTCTTGACGGGAGTACAATAGTCTCTTTCATTCGTTATCTTTGCTGCTCAATAGTTTACGACAGTGGTTCAGGCGTGCGAATGCCGTGATGTTGGAAAATATCGCAACGATCAGCAAGGGAATGACGAATATCATGATCGGTTCGAATGTCTCGTTGTTTTCCATCATGGGTGCGAAGATTCCGCAGCAAAGAGCACCTAACCCGGTCAACACCACGCGTTCGGGACGTTGCATGAAACCAACTTTACATTCAAGTCCCAATCCTTCGGCACGGGCACGGACATAGCTAACCATCAGTGAGCCAATCAAAGCAATGAAAGCGACGATCGAACTGATGACATATCCCTGATTGATCAGATAGAAACAGATCCCGAAGAAAACAGTTAGTTCGCTGTAGCGGTCCAGTACCGAATCGTACAAGGCTCCGAATGTGGAACTCATTTTGCCGATACGCGCCACCTGTCCGTCCATCATGTCGAACAGTCCGGCAAACAGGATGATGCCGCCACCCCAGCCGATGTAGTAGAAATCACCTCGTTCTCCCTTCATTCCGGCATAAAGGAATATGCAGGCAGCCACAATATTCAGGATTAATCCTGTCGTCGTAATAAAATTGGGTGTGATCCCAATTTTAATCATCCCATGTACGATTGGGTTGATGATCTTATAGATCGTCTGTTGCAACCAATCTCTAAAAACTTTGAATTTCATATCTAACTATTTTGTTTTTATTTTGAGTTCACTCTCTGGAAACGGCCCCTGATCCTACAGTTCTTGTAGACAAAGACACGTTGCATATTATAGTTCCAAAGAAATCCGACAAGCAGCGAGACTACTATCTTGGAAAAGACGAACAAGTCGTCGATATAATGTTTCAGGGTTTCCTGGACCCAGGGATTCTTGCTGATCGTTTCCGTCATGAAGTAGATCCCCCAAGTATTCAGTAAGATACTGCCGATCCAGACCAGCAGGTATTTTACCATTACATGCCGTTTCTTGCATTCTTTGGATTTGAATGTCCATTTGTAATTGATGATGCAGTTCACGATCCCGCCGCAGACAGAACCGGTGAAAGTCGCATACACGTAATAAATTCCAAATAGTTTGACCAATAAGATCGTGACCAGAAAGTCTGTCGCACTGGCAATCTGCGAAGAAAATTGGGCTCGTATGAACATAAATATCCCGCCTTTCTCCGAAAACGCTCTTGCACTCTTCTTTATCCAATCAACCATCTTGCACCGATTAGCAGGATGAGGCTATATATTCCAGCCAAAATATCATCCATCATTACTCCGACTCCTCCCTTGAGATTTTCCATTTTGCGTATACCCAACGGCTTGAAAATATCGAACAGGCGGAATAGCGCGAATGCTGCCAGTGCATACCACAAGTTACCGGCCGGTGCTGCCAAAAGCGGAATCCAGACACCTACCATTTCGTCTACTACTACCCGCGAAGGGTCTTCTCCCCAAATAGGTTCGACTGCGTTTGCCGAACGGATGCCGGCAATCGTAAATATACCGACCAATAACGCGGTTATAATAAGAAGCAGAGTAGGGGATACGGCGCACGACAATGCAAGCCAGATCAGCGTAGCTAACAAGGCTCCTGCCGTTCCCGGAGCAAGCGGAGAAAAACCGGAACCAAAGCCTGTTGCAATAATAATATGAATTAGTGGAACTCTTTTCATTCTGTCAGTAAAATGCGTGCAAAGTTATAAAAATAATATAACTTTCTCCTTTATCCGGGAGAAAGTTATATCGAGAATTCCATCAGCATGGAATTTTAGTTTCATAGGCATATAACAAAAGTTTCATGGGCATGAAACTAAAATTTCCCTATAATGAAACAAAAGTTTTCCTATAATGAAACATTAGTCACATTATAGGGAAACTAAATTTGTATTACCCTGAATTTTAGTCCAGATAGTTAGGGGCTTTTTCTCCGATCATCTCGCGCAACGTCTGCTTAACCATTCTCCATTGCTGGAAGAGGTCATGTACGGGCTGATGTTCGAAGTCGTGCATCGGACTCTTGCAGAAGAAAGACAACCAGGTCTGGATACCACACATACCGGCACGCAGGGCCAGATCGCTGAATAACACCAGGTCGAGTGCGATAGGAGCAGCCAGGATGGAGTCGCGGCAAAGGAAGTTTACCTTGATTTCCATCGGGTAACCCATCCAGCCGAAGATGTCGATATTGTCCCAGGCTTCTTTATTGTCTTTGCGGGGTGGATAGTAGTTGATGCGTACCTTATGATATACGTCTCCGTACAGGTCCGGGAATTTTTCGGGTTCGAAGATGTTGTCGATGACAGAGAGCTTGCTGACTTCTTTTGTCTTGAAGTTTGCGGGGTCATCCAATACTTCGCCGTCACGGTTTCCTAAGATGTTGGTGGAGAACCAACCGCTTACTCCTAACATACGGGTTTTGAACATCGGGGCCAATACTGTCTTCATCAAAGTCTGTCCGCTCTTGAAGTCCTTACCGGAGATAGGCACATTCATCTTTTTAGAGAATTCCCACATGGCGGGAGTGTCCACGCATAGGTTGGGAGCACCCATGATGAACGGAGCGCCTTCTGCGATAGCAGCGTAAGCGTAGCACATACTTGGGGAAACGGCTTCCGTGTTGTTGTCCTTCATTGCTTTTTCCAAAGCGGCAAGAGACATATGCTCGCCAGATAGCGGAATATAGATTTCTGTACTTGCAGCCCACAAGACGGCGATGCGCTCGCAATTGTTGGCAGCCTTGAATTCACGGATATCTTGGCGAAGCAGTTCAACCATATCCCAACGGGTGGCAGCCTGTTTGATGTGTGTGCCGTTCAACCGCTTTGCCCAGTTATGATCGAATGCGGCCGGCATCGGCTTGATTGCTTCCAATTCGTCTTTTACGCCGTTCAAGTCTTTTTCTTTCAAGACTTCTGCGTACATAGCCGCTTCGTATGCATTATCAGGGAAAATGTCCCATCCGCCGAAAACGATGTCATTCAGGTCGGTCAGAGGTACAATATCTTTGATCGCTTTTTCTTCTCCGTTTTCTAAACGCATTGTCGCTAACTGTGAGATTGAACCGATAGGCTTTGCCAATCCTTTACGTGCAGCCAGCGTACCTGTAATCATGGTAGTGGCAACTGCACCACCTACCCCAACAACCAGAATGCCAAGTTTGCCTTTGGCTTCTTTAACTTCGATTTTTTCCATGTCAAATTAAGTTCAAAATGATTGGGACAAAATTAGGCTTTCTGGTTGAGACATAAAAAACTATATGTCGGCTTAATTGGTCAGAAATACTATAAAATAGGCCTTTTTTACATATTAATGTATCGAAGCCTCTTTTTTTAACTTCCTATGATTATAAGGATGTTCTTGAGGAAAAGTCTTTTTTTATGTGTCTTTTTTGAATTGTTATGAATTAATTTCTCGGTTTTATGGTGGAATATCCATTTTTAATGCTTTCCTTTGTAGCCGACAAGCAAAACTGTTTGTGTAGTTCTTTATCTCCGATTTAATATTCATAGAGAATATGATTTAGCAGACATTGATCTTTCCTAAAAGTTTTATTGTTTCAAATTTTTTTATTAATTATTTTATATCATTTTTTGTATGAATATTTACATTGGTAACCTGAACTATCGGGTTAGAGAATCAGACTTACAACAGGTTTTGGAAGAGTACGGTACAGTTGAATCAGTTAAATTGATTATTGACCGTGACACTCGTCGTTCTAAAGGTTTTGCTTTCGCAGAACTTCCTAACGAAAACGAAGCAAGAAACGCTATCGAAGAATTGAACGGCGCTGAATACGAAGGACGCCAGATGGTTGTAAAAGAAGCAACACCGAGACGCTAATAAAAATAGCATCAAAGTATACGAACGGGGATATGGACAAGATTCTATATCCCCGTTCTTCGTTTATTCCTTTTTAATTGTTACGTTTGCACTTAAATTTGCAGTAGATGAAAAGTCTTTTAAATATTTCCTGTTTGCGTATCAGCTTGTGCCTCCTGCTATGTTTGGCGGGAACTTCATTTGTCCATACACTTCATGCTCAGATTCCGGACCGCGTTTTCAAGACCGATTACCGGATCGATCCGGGAAAGAAAGGGGAACTTTCGGTTGAAATAGATAACCTGAGTTTCTTTAAAGATGATGAATATACCGGTTCGTTTATGAAAGGTTATACGTTGCCGGGGCTTTGGTTACAGGCAAAGGCTGTCTATTACCCGTTGGAAATGTTGAAACTCGAAGCAGGTGTTCATTTGCAACGTTTTTGGGGGGCGAATCGCTATCCCAATATGGCTTATCAGGATATTGCGCATTGGAAAGGTGATCAGTACCAGAAAGGCTTTCACGCACTTCCCTGGTTCCGGGCGCAGGTGGCCTTGTCTGATCATGTGAATATCGTGCTGGGCGATTTGTATGGGGCGGCCAATCATAATCTGATAGAGCCATTGTACAATCCGGAGTTGAATATGGTTGCCGATCCGGAGATGGGATTACAATTGTTGTATCATTCCCGCCGGTTCGATTTGGATGCGTGGGTGAACTGGGAAAGTTTTATTTTTAGAGATGATGTCCATCAAGAAGCTTTTACGGTCGGGTTGTCTACTCGTTTCAAGTTTAACGATCCGGATTCGCGTTTTCATTTCTATGCTCCTTTGCAAGCTTTGGCTCAGCACAGAGGAGGAGAGATCGATACGATCCTGACCAATTCTGTCCAGACATTGATGAACGGTGCTGTCGGAATTGGGGGAGTGTGGAACACGGGGCATAAGATATTCAAGAGTGTAAATGTGGAACTGGATGCTGCCGGCTATTATCAGCAGGCCGGTAAGTTGTGGCCTTTCGATAATGGCTATGGTGTGTATGCACGTGCGTCTGCCGATATTTACGATTTCCGTGTGAAGACGTCCTATTGGAGATGCCATCAGTTTATTTCCATGTTCGGCAGTCCGTTTTATGGAGCTGTCTCGACATCCGATGAAGGTCTTACTTTCGATGATCCTTCCTGTGTTTATTTTGGTTTGGAGTATTCGCGTGAATTGGCAAAAGGCTTCTCGCTTGGTATCGATCTGGATATATATGAACATCTGCCTGTCGTTTTTCGCGGCACTGAGCAGGACGGCTATAAATCGTTTGCCAAAACCAGTTTCTCTGCCGGGATTTATCTGAGGGTAAATCCGTCTTTCCTGATAAAGAAATTTTAAGAGTTAATAGTTGCCCGGCTTTCTGTCCAGGCGGAACAGGGTGAAAAGTAGTGCTGCGATGATAACCCAATTCGTGACGATCATTATCGTGAATAGATTGATTAGTTGCGGTAGTTGGTCTCTTGTGCAGTCAGACAATTCGTTGAGGGGATCGCTGAAGTTTCCATATAATCCCATAATTATGATCGTTTGTATTACGAGTAAGACAATAACCAGTCCCGCACAGATGTATTTTGTGAAATTATTCATGTTTTTAAAGTATTATCTGCAAAAGTATAAAAAATACCATTGCTTTGCATTTTATTGGAGGAGAATGTCGGTAAATAATCAAAGTTTGTAAAAATATTATTATTTTTGTAGGCGAGATGTTAATTGAATGGTCTTAAATCGCTGGTAATATGTTCGATATTTCTTTATTGTATGAATTGAAGAAAGGGAATAGAGAAGCCTTTAATGGTGTTTTCCGCTACTACTATCCCCGGATGATGGCTTATGTTGCTTCTATGGTTGAGCAAAAGGCGGCAGAAGATATTGTCCAGGATGTTTTCCTGTATGTGTGGGAAAACCGTGAAAAGCTATATGTCAGTGATGGTTTCCATTCCTATCTTTTTCAATCTGCTTATACTCGTTGCCTGGACTATTTCAAGAAAAACCTCTCGATTGAAAAATACCATTCTCATACTTACGAGAAGTATTTGGAAGATTATCAGGATCTGTTGAAAGGCGACAATCCTGTTATTGAGGAGCTTTCTGTTAAAGACTTCTATCGCCATTTGTATGAATTGCTGGAACATCTGCCAGTACAGCGTCGTGAAGTTTTTATCCTTACTTATATAAAAGGGCTGACGACTAAAGAAGTTGCGGAGCAAACCCGGATGCCGCAACGTACGGTGGAGAGTCATTTGTATTTGGCGCTCCGGTTCTTAAAGGGACATATGTCCAGGAATGATTATTATATGCTTTGTGCCGTTTTCCTTTCGCATGGCATACACGCTTGATAAGATAAACGAAAAAAATCATTTTTGCTCAGTAGTTTTTCCTCTTTGATCGTTTTGCCTATATAACAAGGTGAAAAATGGAATTTGATTACGCACTTTTGGCAAAATATCTGATCGGTAGCCTTTCCCCGGAAGAAATGGAGGAGGTGATGAGGTGGCGTGATTTGTCGGCTGAGAATGAGGTTGTTTTTTCAGAAGTGTTACGTTTGCGTCTTTCGTGGAATGCGGCTAAGTATGCGGATGGCGAGCGAATAGATATGGCTTTGGAAAAGGTGAATGTCCGGATTAACCGAGCAAGGCGTTACCGAATTGCCCGTTCTTTGTTGAAATATGCCGCTATTATCTTGCTGTTTGTCTCGTTTTCAACTGTCGGATGGAATTATTTTAAGCCGGAAACTTATGTGACTATCGCTTTAGGAGATAGCGAAAGCGTGAAAAAAGTAACGTTGGATGATGGCTCGGTTGTTTGGTTGAGGGGGAATTCCGTATTGAAAATACCGCAGTCATTCAGTGCCGTCAACCGGACGGTCTCCTTGCAAGGAGAGGCATTCTTTGACATCGCAAAGAATGCTAAATCACTATTTATCGTTGCTACCGATTATGTGAAGGTAGAGGTACATGGAACTTCCTTTAATATCAATGTTAACGCTGAAAATAAGTCTGTAGAAACCGTTTTAGTAAGAGGTAGTGTCAGCCTGCATACTCTGAACGGAAAGAAAATTTTAGAAATGAATCCGGGAGAACGGGTTGCCTATTCTTGGGATGAAAATACCTGCTTTACGGATCATGTCGATGTGAATGTCTGTGCTACATGGCGCTTTAACCAACTGGTTTTTGAAAATACTACACTTCGTGAAATCGCCAATCAATTATCAATCAAATATAATGTAAATGTAAACATCGAGTCGTCGAGGCTGGCTCAACGCAGGTTTCGTTGCGTGATCAATGAAGACGAGCGCTTGCCGGATGTTTTGGAGCAGCTTTGCTATTTGGCACCGATTACTTATCGGATTGAGAGTTCCGAAATTTATATATCTGAAAAACAAACAAAAAAATGAACGTCTATGGGAAATTGAAATGTAATCTGAAGTAAACAGTTCCGTAATATCGGGGATATTCCTTTGCAGCGGTTAATTAAAAAATGCTGTCCGGTATGGGAAGTGTTGTTGGCGGGTACGGATGTATCCGGTAAAAAGTTAACTGTTTTTTATAGTACTAACAAAAACGAATCACATGGTATGAATAAAAAAGTATCTATTGCGACATTATCTGCATTCTTAGTCGCAACATCGCCTGCAATGGCGGTAAATGAAGCGAATACTTTGTATGTGAATCTGGAATTGTCTTTGAACAGGACAACTGTAGGTATGGTTATACAAAGTATCAGCCAGCAAACTGGCTATGAATTTTCTTATGATGAATCTATCTTAAGTAAAGAAATCTCAAAAGTATCCGTCCGTGTAAAAAATGAACACATCGAAAGTGTTTTAAAGAAAGTCTTTAAGAATACGGATATTTCTTATCGAATAGTCGATAACCGAATTTTCCTGCAAGATAACGCAAAGGCAAAAAGTGTGTCTTTTGCAAGTGTTCAACAGACTAAGAGGACAATCAGAGGTACGGTTGTCGATAATACCGGCCTTCCTGTTATCGGGGCAAATGTCATTGTGAAAGGAAGTGCCGGTGTCGGTACGGTGACAAATGTCGACGGTGATTTTACATTGGAGGGGATTGAAGACGGTGCGACATTGATGATTTCCTATATCGGTTATGTAGATCAGGAGGTTGCCGTAGCGAAAGGGAAAAACGATTATAAAATCACAATTCACGAAGATACACAGAATCTGGATGAGGTAGTCGTTGTCGGCTATGGAACGCAAACCAAAGTAAACCTGACAGGAGCGGTGAGCACGATTGGCAAGGACGAATTGATCAATCGGCCTGTGACGAATGTCTCTTCTGCTCTCCAGGGGTTGACTCCGGGGGTTACGATAACATCTGGAACAGGGCAACCCGGTAGCGATGGTTCGACCATACGTGTTCGTGGAGTCGGTACCTTGAACAATGCTAATCCTTATATTCTGGTGGATGGGATTGAAACTGGGACTTTCGATTCGATCGATCCTAACGATATCGAATCGATTTCAGTGTTGAAAGATGCCGCTTCAGCTGCTATTTACGGTTCTAAGGCGGCTAATGGTGTAATCCTGGTTACGACCAAGCGAGGGAAAGCCGGAAAAGCGTCTGTATCTTATAATGGTAATGTCAGTTTTTCGAATGTGTCGACTTTGATTGACCGTCTGAGTTCTTATGATTATGCCCGTCTGTATAACCAGTTGTTGACTCAAGATGGGGCATCTCCCCGTTTTACGGACGAGGATCTCCGTTTATTTCAGGATGGAACGGATCCTTATGGACATCCGAATACAGTTTGGACAGATTATATTTACCGGACTGGTTTTATGCATAAGCATAACCTCAATGTCAGTGGGGGATCGGAAGATGTGAAATATATGGCTTCTGCTGGTTTCTTAGGGCAGGAAGGTACATTGCAGAATTCGGATCGCCAGCAGTTTAATCTGCGAACGAATCTGGATATCAAATTGTCGGATAAATTTACCATGCGGACTAATATGGCTTTTATCCATAACGACTATTCCGAACCGAACGCGTCTTATGGAGGTGGTTCTACTCAATTGATACGTCAATCAGATCGTATAGCTCCTTGGATTCCATATAAGAAGGAAGATGGTTCTTACGGCTCTATATCGGACGGAAACCCGGCTGCTTGGGTTGACATTAATAGCCGGAAATATCATCTACAGCAAAATTTCTCTGGTGTATTGGCCTTTGACTATCATATTATAGATGGGTTGACCTTTACGTTGCAGGGAGCTTATGTGACGGATATAAAGGAAACGAAAGATTACCGTAAGGAGTGTTGGTATGACGATGTCAACTATCACGGACCTGATCAGTTGACTGAAACGATTTCGAGGTGGAGTCGTTATACATTGGATGCTTTGTTGAATTATGATAAAACTTTTAACCAAAATCATCATTTCAAGGCAATGGCAGGTTATAAGGTGGAAAAATATGATTACCGGAAATTGGAAGCGTTCCGTAAAAGTTTCCCGAACAGTGAAGTGACTGATTTGAACGGTGGTGATTCTTCGACACAAACGAACAGTGGTTATTCTCGTGAACTGGCTTTGTTGTCTTATTTCGGACGTCTCAATTATGACTACAAAGGCAAATATCTGTTGGAAGCCAATTTCCGTGCTGATGCTTCTTCCCGTTTTGCAAAGGGCTATCGTTGGGGATACTTCCCGTCTTTCTCTGCCGGATGGCGTATTTCGGAAGAAGATTTTATGGAAAATACGAGAGGCTGGTTGCAGTCTTTAAAATTTAGAGGATCTTGGGGCTTGCTTGGAAACCAGGATGCGGTGAAGGACGAGTATTATCCTTATTTGCCTACTTTATATATTGGTAAAAACTTCCCGTTCGGTGGAACTGTTCATCAGGGTATCACGGTCGTAAGCCATAAGGTTACGACTATTTCCTGGGAAAATTCGACAAACTGGGGAATCGGCTTTGATGCGAATTTTTTGAACGAGTTTATGCTGAGTGTTGAATATTATAACCGTAAAACATCCGACATTATTATGGATATTCCAGTTTCCGATACATTCGGTATATCGGGGACGTATCAGGATAACAAAGGTTCTTTACGTAATAGCGGTGTGGAAGCAAGCTTTGCCTGGAACCATTCCTTCAATAAGGACTGGAGAATGGGAGTTAATGCGAATTTCTCCTACAATAAAAACGAATTGTTGGATTTGGCAGGTGTCAATGAGATCATCGACGGTTATACAATTAATCGTATTGGCGAACCTTATCAATCATTTTATGTGTATGAAGTAGATGGGTTGTTCCAAAGCGACGAGGAAGCTGCCGCTTACGAAAAACAGTATGGCAACCCATGGTCTCTGCCGTTCAAAGGTGGTGATTTCCGGATCAAAGATGCGGACGGCGATGGAAAGTTGACGGATAAAGATCGGGTGGTGAAAGGTACGCAACAACCTAAAACGACTTTTGGTTTGACACTGAGTGCAGGTTGGAAAAATTTCGACTTGTCGGTGTTTATGCAAGGTGTGACAGGAACAAACCGTTACTTCTCAAGAGATGTTGTCGGTTCGTTTATCGGTGATACTTCACACCCGAGTACGAATTGGTTGGATGCTTGGACTCCTGAAAATACAAATGCGGAATGGCCACGTCTGTTCCTTGAGGAAAACTCGATCAGTTCCCCGCAGCGCGTAAATTCATCTTTCTGGTGTATGAACACGAATTACCTGCGTATCAAGAATGTCAATTTCGGCTATACGTTACCGAAAACTTGGACGAGTAAGTTAGGAATAGCTAATGCGAAGATTTACTATACAGGCGAAAATCTGTTTACGTTCGACAGTCTGCCATTCAATGCGGATCCAGAATCGCCGTCGGGCAACTTGGATGTTTATCCTATAAGCAGAAGCCATTCATTCGGTATTAATGTAACTTTTTAAACGGATTTATATATGAAACTGAAAAATATATTAGGTCTTGCAGTCTGCCTGGTAGGGACAGGTGTATTTGCTTCTTGTGATGATTTTTTTGATTTGAATCCGAAAGATCAGTTGACGACAAACACATTTTGGAATACTTCCGAGGATGTCGATGCCGCTGTAACCGCTGCCTACAACTGGTGGGTTAATAACTATGTCGGATCGAAATTTATTTTTTATGAAGATAGCTATTCGGATATCGGTTTCAATTATACGAATGCTTCTAACATGAGAAACATGGGGAGGGGGAGTGTTTCTCCTACTGCGGCCCCGAATTATTGGAGGCAGTATGAAACGATACGCCGTTGTAATTTCGTAATCGAAAATATTGACTTGGTTCCGGCTTCTGCTATGACGGAAACGGAGAAGAATGATTTTCTGGCACAAGTACGGGCAATTAGGGGATATAGTCATGCTTACCTGGCAACCTGGTATGGAGATGCCGTTATTATGGATTTTGTGCCTGCAACGGCTGACGATGCCAAACTTCCGCGTGAACCGGAAGCAAAAGTGAAAGAACATGCCATGAACGACTTGATGTGGAGTGCTGAACATATAGCGGAGAAGCCGGCCGAAAAAGGACGCATTGCCAAAGGTACGGTTCTTTCGATGATCGCTCGTTTTAATTTGTTATGGGGTAATTATTCGGAGGCGTTGGATGCTGCAAATAAAGTGATTGCTCTGAACCAATACGAACTGGATCCTGATTTTCTGAATATGTTTTCTATGTCCGGACAAAATTCGAAAGAAATTATTTGTACCTATGAACATGTCCAGACGACTTATGCTTATGGTGATGTCATCCGTTTCTATAACAATTCGGATGGTGGTTGGGCCTCTTTTGTACCGACCCAAAACATGGTGGATATGTTTGAAATGGCGGATGGCAAGTTGATCGATGAGGCTGGTTCCGGCTATGATCCGGTTCACCCGTTCTACAATCGTGATCCGCGATTGAAAAATACGGTTATCTATTCCGGATTGGATTGGATAGGACGCAATGGCGTGTCGCGAATTTTCAATACTCTTGACAAGACTTTGCCGGGCGGTTCTTCTAATAAGGATTATTATACGGCGGCAGATAATGCGTCCCATACTGGTATGCTATGGGCTAAATATTTGTATCCTAACCAGGGACAATATTCTACATCCATGAATGATGATGCCTTGTGTCCGATCATCTTCCGGTATGCGGAAATATTGTTGACGAAAGCAGAATGTTTGGTCGAGCTGAATCAGGATTTGCAGGAAGCTATGAATATCATCGACCGGTTACGTTTGCGAGGAGGCCATATCGCTGTTGACCGTTCTAAGTATGATACACAAGCCAAAGTTCGCGAACTGGTAAGAAGGGAACGCACGATAGAATTGGCCGGTGAGGGTTTCAGATTTGAAGATATCGTTCGATGGGATGAATACGACAAGAGTGGAGCTAAAACCGGAAAGAAAGTGGCAGAGACTGTTATGCCGGGTGACTTGTATCGTTTGTGTGGTACTGTCGACTATGATGAACCGGATCCGGACCGTCGCGCCGTGATCGATGTGAATGCTCCTCGTGAAGACCGATTGGTTGAAGTTCGTTATTTCGATAAGAAGCAGTTCCATTTGCCTATACTGCAGGCGGAAATGGATGCAAATCCTCAATTAGTTCAGAATGATGGTTATTAACAGAAAAATTAAACATATTTACAATGAGATATATTAGAAACTTGATATATATCCTTTTATTCACAGTTGCCACTCAGGTGGCAACTGCGCAAATAAAGATCCTTTACGGACCTTATCTGCAGAATGTAAAAGAGAATGAGGCAACTATTGTCTGGGTAGCGGATAAGCCGTCTATCGGCTGGGTAGAATTGGCTCCGGATGATGGAACTCATTATTATGGAGAAGAGCGGCCTAAATATTTCGATACGACCAACGGTGTTAAAAATACATCCTTGCTGCATGCTGTGAAGGTAAAAGCGTTGACTCCCGGAACAACCTATCGTTATCGTATTTATGCTCAAGAAGTATTGTCGCATGAAGGAATTAATGTCATATACGGACGTGTGGCTGCTTCGGATGTTTACAAAAAGAAGGCCTTGACGTTTACAACGTGTGATCCGGATAAGAAAGAGACTTCTTTTGCGATGATCAATGATATTCACGGACGTGAGAACATTATTACGAAACTGTTGAATAATGCAAACTACAAGGATAAAGACTTGATTATTTTCAACGGGGATATGGTTTCGGAGTTTAAAGACGAGCAAACGATCTTTAATGGATTCATGAAAGAAAGTATCGACTTGTTCGCATCGGAGAAGCCTATGTATTACGCTCGTGGTAATCATGAAACCCGTGGTGAGTTTGCCACTTCCTTCCAAAAATATTTTTCACCCAAAGAACCGTTTTTGTATTATCTTTTCAGACAGGGGCCTGTATGTTTCATTATGTTGGATACGGGGGAAGACAAACCGGATTCCGATATCGAGTACAGCGGTATTACTGATTATGACGGTTATCGTACGGATCAGGTGGAATGGATGAAAGAATTGTATAAAAATGAAGATTTCAAGCAAGCTAAATTTAAAGTTGTCATTGCACATATGCCCCCTTCCGCTGATCTCAATATCTGGCATGGGCAGAAAGACGTATTAAAGAAATTCGTTCCTATCTTGAATGAACTCGGAGTTGATCTGATGCTGTGCGGACACCTCCATCGGAACAAATATGAGGAACCGAGTGCCGGGATTAAATTCCCTGTATTGGTAAATTCAAATAACAGTGTGGTTTCTGTGGAGACTAATGGTAACCAGATGGATCTGGTAGTACTTGATTTGGATGGCAAAGTCGTGACAAAAAAGTCATATACGGCAAAATAATCCTCATAATTCAGTATTAATTTATATGAGTGCGGTTACTCGGGTAGAAATCCGAGTAATCGCACTTAATGTATTTAGTCTTATCCGATATTTTATCATATTCTCTTGTTTTTTTATAGAACGATTTCATTTTTAGGGATATAGATAGGTTCATAGAGATTACTGTGAATATTTAGTAGGGATCAGGTTTTATAGTAAAAATGTACGAAATCGTCCGATATGTATCTTACAAAGGGATAAAAAACGAATCCAGAGTCTTTTCGGACGAATTTGAACTTATGGATAAAGAGGAGAAGTATAGTTTTGTGGCAGGTAAAATTTTTAACAAAAAAATAAATATATGGATAGGATGCAATTTCAACAAAGACTGGTCGGTCTACAGGAACACATGATGAGTTTTGCCATCAAACTTACTGCTAATAGGGATGACGCTTTGGATCTGTTGCAGGATACGACGCTGAAAGTTTTGGATAATCAGGAAAAGTTTGTAGATAATATCAATTTTGCTGGTTGGGTTATGACCATAATGCGTAATATCTTTATAAACAACTATCATAAGGTTGTTCGTGTACAGAGTATCGTTGACCAAAATGCGGATTTGTATAATCTGAATGTTCCCAATGATTCTATTTCGGGTTCTCCGGATAAGATTTACCAGATTCAGGAGGTCACAAGAGTTGTTGCTGGGCTCAGTAGTGAGCTTAAAATTCCGTTTTCATTGTATCTGAATGGTTATAAATATCATGAGATAGCAGAAGAACTGGATCTTCCCTTGGGAACGGTAAAGAGTCGTATCTTTTTTGCACGCAAGGAATTACAAAATACACTGAAAGATTACCAATATGCATGAATATGATTGAATACTATTATTTTCAAAACTAATATGAATCTGAAAAAACTTAGGATATTGGTTTTGTTTTTATTAGTAGGAAACAAAATAAAAAATGCTGTTGTTATTCTATAAAAATATATAGTCTTTATTGCAATAATAGATTTATTTGTAGGTAATTTTTTAAGAAGGAGGGTATTGTTTGAAATAAATTTGTTGGTGATTATTTGTAAATAATAAGCTTAATATGCTTGTGTTTTACGAGAGTAATATCGGAAATAATATTAAAATATGAATTTGATGTTGCTCCAAGTGTTTAAAGAAGTGTATAATTAAAAATTATTCAGATGAAAAAGATTCTTTTTATAGTATTTTTGCTGATAACATCTATTGGCGTTTTTGCCCAAAAAGGAAATTTCTCATTGTTGGGGAATTTTGGTTATCAGACGGATTTTAAACGTGTGATGTTAGGCGTTCAAGGACGGTACAATTTGACGGATCATGTTCGTTTGGCACCGGATCTGATGTTCTTTTTCCCGAAAGATAAAACAACAGGTTTGGATGTAGATGTCAACGCACATTATGTGTTTGATTTGAGTGAAGATCATTTGTCGCTTTATCCTTTGGCGGGATTTAACCTGCAAAATAATTTCCAAGGGAAACGGACCGTAAAAGGAGAAGAAGGAGAGGTTACGTTGGATTCGCACAGTTCTACAAATTTTGGTTTTAACGTGGGAGGTGGATTGACCTATAATCTCAATTCGCGTAATTTTCTTAATGTCGAATATAAATATGTCTTTGGCAAAGACAATTCTTCCGTAATAGCATTCGGCTGGGGATATCGTTTTTGATCCCGGCTATTTTTATCACAAAAAAATCAATCATGAAGAAGTATTTGTTTATTATGGTGCTTTGTAGCATCATACAGATCTCTTTTGCCCAATCGAAAGAAGGTCAAAGTTCGGAACCTGCCCGTAAAGCAACATTTATCAATAATGGTTTCTGGGATCATTGGTTTATTGGAGCAGGTGCAGGCGCCAATATTTATTTTGGCGACAGAAATAGTGATGCCGACTTCTTCCATCGGTTTACCGTGGCACCGGAAGTTCAGTTCGGTAAATGGATCAATCCTTATTTGGGAACACGTATCAAGGGAGCAGGTTTGACGAATCTGCATACATTCAATGATAATGCGACTATCATGTCACGTAATAGGTTTGCGACGGTACAAGCGGATTTGATGTGGAGCATGACTGATTATTTCATGAAGTATAGTTCGGATCGTGTATATAGCCTTGTACCTTATGTCGGTTTCGGATGGGCTTTTGGATGGGACTATACGAACCAACCGACGTATGCAGGCGGGCATACCCGTATGAATGGCATGACGCTCAATGCCGGTATTATCAACAATTTCAAACTATCCGATCGAGTGACTCTTTCTATCGAGTTTGCAGCAACGGCTGTCAGAAGCGAGTTCAATCAAGTCAAGAGCAGTGGCAATTATGATATCTTGGGAACCGCATCGGCCGGACTGATCTTTAATTTAGGAAAGACGGCTGCTTTCTCGGAAGCGGAGTTGAGAAATCCTCAGGAAATCGATGCGTTGAACAGTCGGATTAATGAACTGTATGCTCAGAATCAGGAGTTGGCACAACGTCCAGTGGACTGCCCGGACTGCCCTGAACCTGAGGTGATAACCGAAAAGGTGGTTGAGTTTGAGGATAATCCATTGATAAACAATGTGGTTCTCTTTAAGATTAATCAAACGAAAGTAGATCCTTATCAGGGGGTTAATATTTACAATATTGCGCAATATCTGAAAGATAACCCGCAGTTCAAGGTGCGTGTGATCGGTTATACGGATCGTAAGACCGGAACAAGTCAGATCAACGAGAAACTTTCTGCTGAAAGAGCACAAAATGTAGCCCGTATTTTGATCAGCGACTATAATATCAGTCGTGACAGGATAAAGGTGGAATGGGTCGGTGACAAGGAACCTCCTTTTGATAAACCGGAATGGAATCGTGCCGTGATTCTTTATGTAGAACAAGAATAGAAAATGAAGAGACCATCTTGGAATAATCCAGAGATGGTCTCTCTGTTTTTATGAGTACAAGAATTATAAATGATTAGAATAAATGCATTATGACACATATAAATAATTTGATTGAGTTGAAAAAAAGAGTTTCTTGGGGAAGTGTTTTTGGCGGTGTAGTGACGGTGTTGGCTGTCTCTATCTTGTTATCGGTGTTAGGCTCCAGTATCGGTCTGTTTTTGTTTGACCCGTTTGCTGATAATCCCGTCTCTGGGATTGGGACAACGGTCGGCATAGGTACGGCTGTGGCTTTGATTGTCAGTATGGTTGCCGGTGGTTTCGTCGCCGGAAAATTAGCCGGGGTGGATGGCTTGATACATGGTTTTTTAGTTTGGGGTACAACTCTTATTGTAGGGACATTTTTCTGTGTTTTACTTACTGCCGGGGCGGCCAAACTTACAATGAATGCATTGGGAGCCGCATCGTCGGTGGCCGGAGGGGTTATTTCCGGAACCGGTTCGGTTGTGGGCGGTGGAGTCTCCGCTCTTTCGGATCAGGCGAAAGAATTGTTCGGTGAAATCGATTTTAAAGTCGATTTGAAACACGGAGAGTTGCCAAAAAATATTCGTGCGGTTCTTGTGAAAAGCAAAGTGAAAGAGTTGCAACCTGATTATTTGCAGAAGCAGTTGGAGGGGGTGAAGGCCGACTTTGGCAAATCTGTGAAGAAAGCCATCGCGTCTCCACAAGATGCAGATGAGATTTTTAAAGATTTTCTGGCTCGAGTGAAGGAACAGACGAATAAGCTGGCAAAAAGCATAGACCGGAATGATCTTGCCAAAGCATTGGCAAATAATACCGATATGTCGAAAGCTGAAGCAGACAAGGCGGTCAAGCAGTATACGGAAATCATGCAAAAGGCGACTGCAGAGGCCGACAAACAAATTCAAAATCTGGAACAAAATCTGGATAAAGCGATCCAGGAATGGCAGGAAGTGAAGCAAAATGCACTGGAAGCGGCTGATAAAGCTACGGACGCTGCGGCTCGCTCGGCTCTTGTATCTTTCTTTGCTATCTTGATCGGTGCTGTCTTGTGTAGCTTGGCTGGTGCTTACGGTAGCCGGAAAACGCAGGAACGAATAGATATGTGATTGGGGAGAAATATCTTCTTTAATAGATTCTTTCATTAGTATAACGGGGAGGCCTAATAAAAGAGCCTCCCCGTTCGTGCTATATAGAAGCAATCTCTCTCTTCTTGCCTTCAGTACAAGCATATCCATATAAAGTTTTTGTAGAAACAACCATCGTGCTATCAAGATAGCCGCACCAAATTCATTTTATAGCAATACGGTCTTATGAATCATATAATATAAGATATGATGTTTCCTCACTGCAAGAAAACTTATCTACATAGGTATAAAAAAACATCAAAGTGCCTGTTAATTCTGTAATCAGTGGTTGTGATTATATAATTAGTGTCAGCGATTATATAATCACAACCACTGATTTTATAATCACTGACACCGATTATAAAATTAATAGGCATTCTAGAAAGAATTATTCGGAACGAAAAAGAATATCCTGTCCATAGAAATAAGAAATTGTTACTGCAGAGTTTGTGCGGTTGCTTTGGTATACTACGGTTAAGCATATAAACATAAGGCGAAAACAATGAGGTGATTTCGCTTTGTAGAGGGTATAAAAAATCCCGGCGAAGACATTTTTCTTCGCCGGGGATAGGGGTTAATTACTTACAAGTGACGTTTCGGTTACTTTTTGGCCGATTTTTTTTCTGAAGTTGAGCACTTGCATTCTTTAGTCTGGGTCTGTTTTTTCGTACCCTTTGTTTCTACCTGCTTTTTTTCATTCTTCTTGTTCATAATCTGATAAATTTTAAAGTGAATATATTACTTGGCGACAGTTTATTTTCTGTTTCCTTTTTTATCTTGGTAGTTACACCAACTCATGACTCCGTCGGGTAAAGAAGAAAGGACTTCTTCGCTGCGTTCTTTGGCAAGTTCATTGTCCATTTCCTGGACCTCTTTTTCCGTGCGGTATGTACCTGCCGGTTTACGGTCGACGAGCCCATTGGTGTTTCGTACTTCTTGTAAAGGATCGTCAATGTATTGCCATTCTTCTTTCAAGCGTGTGCTTTCTCCTTCATTCCACGGCCCGCGGGCATCTTTGCCTTTGGACATGTTGAAATACAGGTTGCTGTATTTGGGGGAGGTTTGAAACACTCCGGGAGGAAAGTTGGGCTGGATGGTCTCCAATGCCGCTTCGAACTGTTGAAAATGGGTTACTTCGCGTGTCATAAGAAACGTGAGCGTCTCTTTCACGTAGGGATCATCCGTCAGCGGTATAAGATTTTCATATCCGATCTTTGCCCGGCATTCTCCTGCCATGTTGGAACGGAGATCCACGGTCAGATCTGCATTAGCGGATACATAGGTAGCACACCACGGATTTCCGTTGCTGTCTGTCAGTGTGGGACTTCCGGGGGAAGTTACCAAGAACTGCGGATTTGTGAATGCTTGATGGATGAGATCTTCTTTGGCTCCTTTGCCATTCATCATCATATTGATTTCCATGTTTTCCACCACGTCCTTCATTTTTCCGTTTACAGGTCCGAGGAGCATTTGGATGGTAGCCCCGACGATTTCGAGGTGTCCCAACTCTTCTGTTGCGATGTCCATCAGCATATCATATTTGTCAGGGTGAGGATTATGGCAACTGAAAGCTTGTACGAAATATTGCAAAGCCGATTTCAATTCTCCGTTTGCGCCGCCGAAAGCCTCAAGGAGGACACGTGCGAAACGTGGATCCGGAGCGGAAACGCGTGCGTTGTATTGCAAATCTTTTACATGATAAAACATAACTCGAAAGTTTTAATTATACATTTAATGAGGCACATTCAATTACTTTTTTGCATTATCGGCAAAATTGTGCACTTTGTTTTTCACATCATCGGCTTTTTCTGCGATGTTAAAAGTTTCCTTGGCGACCTTGTCGGCCACTTTTGTTCCGGCTTCCGCAACCTTGTCTTTTGCGGAATCAATCATGTCTTCTGCTTTACCACCCATCCGATGAAGGACATGGCATGCTTTTTCTTTTAACATTTTGCCTTTAGAAGAACAGCTAAAACGGTAAGCTACTACACCGATGATTGAGCCTAAACCCAGGCCCAGCCAAAATTTTGAACAACTTGTTTCCATAAATTCAATAGTTTTAAAAGATGAATAAATAATTGATTATATATCTGTTTTATGTGGACTTTTGAATAATGAAACGATCCACAATAACAAGATAGCTCCAGCAACAGAAGTGATCAAACTGCCCAAGATGCCCGCCGTAGCAATGCCTAACAGGCCGAAGACCCAACCTCCTAACAGGCCGCCAGCTATGCCGACCAGTAAATTGATGAGGATACCGAACCCTCCTCCACGCATAACCTTACCAGCAATAAAACCGGCTAAGATTCCGATAATAATATACCATATAAAATACATATGACTAAGTTTTATGCATTAATATAAAAGAATAATAATGTGAAATATAGGTGTTGGTACCATACCCGATTCACATTAAATAAACAGCCATAAAAAGATTTTTGTTTGTTGTAAAGAGAGGATATTAACATCTATTTTTGTAGGGATATACTAAGTGTATTTAAATGTCATATTTGCATATGATTAAGGTTTTATTTTTATGTAAACTATTTTTATATACGTGTTGTTTATTTTAAAAATAAGATTCTGTAAACAACTATTTTAAATAACTATGAATTGGGAAGAAACTCTGAAAAACGAATTGATGAATTCTGTCCAAATGGATTATGAACATCTTTACCGTATCTGTCACGATGCATATAAGGAAGGATGCGGATATGAAAAGTCGTTGGCTGTTGAAGCATACAGGCTTAGATGTTCCTATTTGTTCGGAAACAGATGTATGATGGCTTCTGACACGATCCCCCGACATATAAAAGTTTGTGATGGAAATTGCAGTTATCTGCATAAATATGAATTCGAATTGTATAAGTTGGAAGATTGATTTAGATCAACAGATAAAAGATTGTTTTATGCTAGTAAATACGAAGCGGATATGGTTGGTTTTGCAATTTGGTTTATAGGCTTGGTCTTGGCTTTGAAACCCGCATTTAGAATTTGGAATCTTGATGCCCCTAAAAAAAGGAAGTTGATCGTTGGTGTATTGATTATCCTCACCAGTTGGATAGGATTACTTTTTTATGATTTCTACGGGAGGAGAAGATTTCCGGTGTGGTTAAACCAATAATTAGAGAGAGGCTGTCCCTGCGTCGAATGCAGGGACAAGGCTGTTTTCTTTTACAAGATTTAGCATATCCGTCCGAAACCGAATACATCTTTTCGCTCATCTTCTTTTCCTTGTAAGAGGTTGCTTATAATCTGTGCTCCGATCATGCTGAACGTGATTCCGTTGCCCCCGTACCCAAGATCAAAGAATATGCGTTCCGTCCCTGGCCATGTTCCGATGAATGGGAGTCCGTCTTTTGTCGTACTGAAGGTTCCGCACCAGATCATTTCTGCCTTGAAAGGGACGGAGGGCAGTAAGGTATGGAATTTCTTTTCAAGTTTTTCCGTCTTTTCCCGGAGTAGTTCATCCCTTGCTTCAGGGTTATTGAAATCTTCGTCTTCTCCTCCGATGATGATTCGGTTACCACTGGTCCTAACATAGATATAAGGTTCTGCCGTTTCCCAGATGAGACTGTGTTCGGGCCATAGATCCTTATTGTCAATAGGGTGGGATATAAGTGCGTAAGTCGAGGTCAGTTTCATTACTTTCTCAGGTAAGAACTGCCCGGCTTCGAATCCAGCGGCGACAATTACATATTTACATCGGATGGTCCGGTCATCCTTTGTTTTGAGCCGGCAACCTTGAGGCGTTTCTTCACAAGATGAGATTTTTGTATAGGTGAATATTTGTAAATGATCTTTTTTTATATGATACCGGAAGAGTTGGGTTGCCGCCTTGTAGGCATCGAGCTGTGCGGACTGACGATTTAGTAACGCTCCGGCGTATGTTCTCATTTTGTATCGCTTATGAAGCTCTCCCTTGTTTAACAATTCTACTGGAAGCTCATAGCGTTTGCGTATTTCATATTCACGTTCGATGAGTTTTACTCCTTTTTCGTCGCTGGCATAGAAAATACTCGGTAACCGCTCAAAGTCTGCATCGATATCCGTTTCTTTCAAAACGGCTTCGATGTCTGAGATGGATTGCAGGCAAGACCGGTAGGCAGTTACTGCATTTTTTTCACCAATTTGTTCAGCCATTCGGCAAAGCGGAACGTCAATTTCATATTGCAAGAGTGCCGTGCTGGCCGCGGAACTGCCCGTGGCGATACTCCGTTTATCCACGACGCAACATTCCAGTTCCGTCCGGCACAATTCGTGAGCCATAAGGGCGCCGGTTATACCGGAACCGATGATTACTATATCTGTTTCCAGATCCTTTTTCAGCGGATTGTAGTAATCGAACAGTGGATTTTTGATTATCCAGTATGGTAATCCTGAATGTAAGTCCATAGCTATATTTTCTTTATTTTTGAATCTTTTCTATTTCATGTTTGACTTTCTCTGCTTCCTTCCGGGTCTCTTTTTTTGTGTCGTCCCAAGTCTTGTCTAATTTGTCAGCTTCATCTTCCACTCTTTCAATGGCATTGTCCAATGCTTTGTTGAGATCGACTTTCTTTTGGCTTTTGTTACCGCATGAAAAAGAAGCGACTCCCATTGTGCAAACCAAAATCAATAAAAATGTATGTCTTATCTTATTTTTTGATTTGCGTGCGAGAAGATACAAAACGATTCCGGCCAATGTGACGACACCTTGCAATAATTTACTTTTTCCCATGTTACTTCCTAAATTAAGGAAGGAGCTTTTTGCTTTTTTACTTTTTGTTTCCATACGATTTTGAATTTAATGAGTAAATGAACCCGTAACGGGCTACTGTTTTTATAAGAAATAGAAGTTCGATACTTTTTTGTTGGTGTACTTAAGATTTTTGAAGAATATTTTGGAGAACTATTTCAGACTTTGGTAAAAAGATAAAAAAAAAGAATAATCATCTTCTTGCTATCTCGTTGCCGATTGTTTATATATTTTGTATGTGTCTTGTGGAATGAGGTCATTTTACGGGTTTGTCAAAATGCCACTACTAACCCGTCGGAATGAACAGACATTTGGATATTCTTGTTATAACCTAAATAAAATGATCTTGGTATGAGAAAGATATCGATATTTATATTTTGTTTGTTTATTTATTCCCATTTATCAATAGGACAAGAGGAACAGCAATATGCAGGGACGGCTATGCCGTATCCTTCTCTGGAAAATTCATCTTATTTAGTTCAGGATGGCATGGTACCTTTTTATATTAACCATCTCGGAAGACACGGTGCACGATTTCCGACTTCAGGGAAAGCGTTGGATAAAGTAATAACAAGGCTGTCATTAGCTGGAAAACATAAAATGTTGACAAAAGAAGGTTGGGATCTACTTTTATTTATGCAAGAGGTATCTGAGCAGTTTAAGGGCAAATGGGGTGAATTATCTTCTTTGGGCAAAAAAGAACAAGAGGGTATTGCTTGGCGTATGTCAAAAAATTATCCTTGTTTATTTGCTGATTCGGCTGAGGTGGAGGCGATAGCCACTTATGTGCCTCGTTGTATAAATAGTATGGACGCGTTTCTCTCTTGTTTGCTGAGAGAAAATCCGTCATTGAAGATAAGGCGAAACAAGGGAAGAGAATATGATGATATTCTTCGCTTTTTCGATCTGAATGAATCTTATGTCAATTATAAGAAGAAAGGGGATTGGATTGCTGTTTATGAGAAATTTTCTCAAATCAAGATACCCACTTCCACTGTTATGAAACGACTTTTCCTCAGAAGCGGAACGGAGAAAGAAGATAGGGATTTTGTGATGGATTTATTTTCAATTATTGCGATATTGCCTGATACTGGACTTTCTCTGAATGAGATCTGTTCTTTTACTTCGAATGAATGGAGCCGCTATTGGCAGACTCAAAACTTGCGGCAGTACATGAGCAAGAGTTCCGCTCCGATTGGTCGAATGTTGCCAGTAGCGATTGCGTGGCCTTTGCTTTCTGAATTTATCCGTACTGCTGATGAGGTGATAAATGCAAAGTCGGATAACCATGCAAATTTTCGTTTTGCTCATGCAGAAACAATCATACCTTTTGTGGCGTTGATGGGTATACGAAATGCTGACGTACGTGTTGCAGATCCTGATTCTGTATCTGTGTATTGGAAGGATTACGAGATTGCTCCGATGGCAGCTAATATACAGTGGATTTTTTGTCATGATGAAAAGGGAGAAATATGGGTGAAATTTCTGCTAAACGAGAAAGAGGTGTCCCTTCCATTGACAACACCTCGCTATCCTTATTATTTATGGAGTGAAGTCGAAATTTTTTTTAATCAGCGAATCCGGATGGCTAAAGAAGAGCTTTTATCGGGATCTTAGAGATTGTTTATATCGGGAGTGTCCGGCCTGCTTTTTTCAACAACTAGGTACTAAATGTTCCTATATTTGCCTTTTATCCTCACCGAAATTTTGGATATTGGATTCTAGGATAATTTGTTCGACATGAAAAGGAAGATTGAAAGCAATACCTTCTGGACATATCATTCCGCTTGAAATTGTGACCTTCTTGGCTTGGGCATATAGGATCATGTTCTCTGTTATTTGCTGTGATTTCGGGATGATGTGGTAAAGCTCTTGTATAAAATGAAGCCTGTTTATTTTTAACATGGCCATACAATCATCAATTCTTTGAGATTATCATTGGGAATGAGATGTAAAGGTGTATATAGTATCACCGACCGATTGCGGTACTGGGGGCCGTTCAGAATAGTCATTCCAGAGACACTCCATCTGATATCTTTTACCGGGGTAATACTTTTATTGCCGGAGGAAGCAGAAAACGCAACGTCTGTATGGTATGAAAGATACATTTTTTGTTTAATTTTTGTTTGTTACAAATCTATGATTTTGGGTGTATTTTCTGTGTTCGATACCATTCGAGAAAAATCAAAAATTGTTTTTTTATTCTTTAAAGCTTGTATTTCGGATGATTTTGTATTTTTGCAGGCCAAAGGGTGATATATAATTATGCAAGTGTTTGGGAGGTATATACAATTATATCTAATATTATTTTTTATATTCTTAACAGGGAATCTTCAGGCAGTTCCCAAGTATTATTTTAAACAAATTTCATTAGAGGAAGGCTTATCACAATCTTCTGTGAAATGTGTATTGGTAGATGAAAGAGGGGTTTTGTGGATTGGGACTCGGTTTGGTTTGAACCGTTTCGACAGGGAAAAGATCACGGTTTACCAAGAAGATAAAGATAATCCGTATTCTCTTCCTTATAATGATGTCGTTTTCTTGGAAGAAGATGCGGCTCGGAATATTTGGGTAGGAACTAGTCGTGGACTGGCTATTTTCGACCGTAATACCCGCAAATTTGCTTGTCAGGAGTTGGATGGAGAACCGGTAGTGGCGACTTGCTGTCTCCTTATGTCGGACGGAGTCTATTTTTTTGGTATGAAAGGTGTGTATTATTATTCTTATGTGGAAAAGAAAATTGGTAAGTGCGAGTTGAAGAATACCATGCCTGTCTCTGTGCCCAACCACGCTTATTGGTATGACGAAAAAGATGGAAAGATCATTCTGTCTTTCCGCGGAAACGGCATTTGGTGGTATTACCCGAAGACGGGGACTATGGAGCGAGTGTCGTTTACCCAGGAAAAGAATATACCAGCCCTATTTCTGGATTCACACGGAAGGACTTGGGTGTCGGTCTATAATAAAGGTGTTTATTGCTACGACCGCGAAGGACGGTTGATTGAGCACCTGAAAACACCGGAGCGCTTGACGCATAATGTCGTGCAGGATATGCGGGAAAAGGATGGTGAACTTTGGTTGGCGACCGACGGAGGAGGCATCAATATTTATAACTATGCCACCAAGTCCGTGAAAGGGATCATGCACCTTCCGGGCGATCGTCATTCTCTTCCGGTGAACTCTTTTGCCAGCCTGTATATCGACGATGAAGGAAATATTTGGGCCGGTAGTATTTTAGGTGGTTTAATTGGTATTAAGCCTGTCTACATGACTACTTATCGGGATGCTCCTCCTGGAGCTACTTACGGCTTGAGTTTCCAATCAGTTGCGTCTATGTATGAAGATCGTGACGGTAAAATATGGATGGGTACAGACGGCGGCGGAATGAATTTGTTTGATCCTGAAAAAGAGACGTTTCAGGGATATCGACAGACGAAGGAGATGAAGATCGTCTCCATTATGCCTTATAACGATTCGGAGTTGTTGTTGTCTTTGTTTGGAGTCGGACTTTGTCGTTTTAACAAGAATACAGGTGAATGCAGGGAGTTCCCGTTGAATTGGGGAGACGTCCGGAACGATCTTTTTCTGTGTGGAAATGCGATTCGCCTGTATCGTGTGGATGATGATCGTTTTTGTCTTTTGACCGATAATTATTTGTTTGTGTATGACCATCGGAAATGTCAATTTGAACCTTTGCATGAAAACATGTTGCCGAATTTTCAGGCTCCTCGTTTCGTCGTGGGCGACTCGTGCTATATCGGTACATCTGCCGGACTTTACGTTCTGGATTTTCCGAGCGAAGAGTTACGTCCGGTTTTTTTGCCCGGTGAGGAAATTGGCACGATAACGTCAATAAAGCAAGGTAAGGACAAACGTTTCTGGTTGGGCACGACTTCCGGTTTGTATGCCTATGATCGTACTCTGCAAAAAATAGATACGATTGATACAAAGCGTTTTGTCGGAGTTATGTCTCTTGCTTTCGATAACAGCGAGCAATTGTGGATTAGTACGCATGAAGGATTGTATGCATATGTCCCTCAAGAGAAACGTATCGTTGTTTTTGGAGAGTCTGATGGAGTTTTTACACACGAATTCTTGCCGCAGCCTGCGTTGGAATCCGCCCTCGGTGACATTTATATGGCAGGAGTAGAGGGAGTGGTGCGAATACGGCCAGATCAGAAATTTCAAGACGAAGAGGACTTTTCCGTCAGCTTGATCAACTTAGCCTTGGACGGTTCTTTTGTCCATCCGGACGGTCTATTTGACAAGCAAGCTATTTCCGTTCCTTGGGATTATTCATCTTTAGGATTGAGTGTCATTGTTAAAGAGAAGGATTTGATGCGGAAGAAATTGTTTCGTTTTTATATCAAAGGAGGCCGTGAGGATTTGCAGGAGACATCTAGTCATGCCTTTGTTTTTCCGGCTCTTTCTCCCGGTAACTACGAATTATGGGTTTCATATAGCAAACGGAATGGTGATTGGAGTGCACCTTTGAAATTGCTGACAGTTGATGTAATCCCTCCTTTATGGCAGCGTGCCTGGTTTTGGATAGTTTTGTTTTTGATGGTGATGACGATGACCTCATGGGTAATCCGATCGATTATGAAGCGTAAAGAGCAGGAACTCGCTTGGGAAATGAAAGAGCATGAACGTAAATTTTATGAAGAGAAGGTCCGTTTTATGGTCAATATCAGCCATGAGCTTCGTACGCCGTTGACTTTGATATACGCCCCGCTCAAACGTTTGTTGAAATCCGGAAAAGTGATGGATGATGATGTTTCCAGGCAATTGGATGGTTTGTTGTTGCAAACTTGTCGGATACGTGAAATTGTTGATATGGTGCTAGACGCACAAAGATCAGATACGAACGGCGATGTTATGAATGTTCGTTTTTACAATGTCGCTGATTGGATACGAACGGTAACGCATGATTTTGCACAAGAATTTGAGGCTCGTAGTATTCGATTGGAATACAAGTTGGATACTTCGGTGGAAAAAGTCCCTTTTGATGCAGCCAAATGTCGTGTCGTGTTGTCCAATTTGTTGATAAATGCGATGAAGTTCAGTGAGCCGAATACTTCGCTGGTCATTGGTACGGAACGTATGGAAACGAGCCTGCGCATTTCTCTTGCCGACCAGGGGATTGGGCTGGCTCATGTGGATATGGATCGTCTTTTTTCTCGCTTTTACCAAGGTGACCATAACCGTAAAGGAAGTGGGATCGGTTTAGCATATGCCCGTAAGCTGGTGGAACTGCATGGCGGAAGCATCGGTGCTTACAGTAATGAAGACAGAGGTGCGACTTTTTATTTTGATTTGCCGTTAGTGCAGGCGTCTGTATTTGAAGAACCGGACAGTGTCGTTTGTTCGGAAATGAAGAATGCTGATGCCAAAGAAATGAATCCCCAGGTGGTACAAGCCGATTTCTTGTTTGCTAAATACACGGCATTGGTGGTCGAAGATGAACCAGAATTGCGTAGCTATTTGTTTAGTGTCTTGCAGGCGGAGTTCAAGGATGTTTATGTGGCTGGAGACGGTGAGGAGGCATGGGAGTTTTTGGGGCAATCTCAGCCGGATATCATAGTCAGTGATGTTATGATGCCCCGGATGGACGGTTACGAGTTGTGTCGGCGGGTTAAAAACAATTTGAAGGTCAGTCATATTCCGGTAGTACTATTGACTGCTAAAGCTGACCCGGCAAGTTCGGTCGAGGGATACAAGTCGGGAGCGGATATATATTTGGCAAAGCCATTTGATGTGGATTCTTTGATGGTAATTTTGCGGAATGTGTTGAGGCTGCGTGATCAACTTCGGGCACGTTATCGGGAGTCCGGTTGCCTGTTCTCTCCCAAGGATGATGCAGTCAGCAATGCGGATGAACAATTCATGCAGAAATTGAATCTATTGATTCATGAAAATCTGACCAATCCGGATCTGAACGTAGCTTTTATTGCTTCTGGTATGGCGATGAGCCGTACGACACTTTACAGTAAATTCAGCCATTTGTCGGATATTTCAATCGGCGATTATGTGATCAGATTCCGTATGGTCGAAGCTGCTCGTTTGCTTTCATCCTATAAGGACATGAGCATTCAGGATGTGGCGGATCGTACAGGTTTTTCCAGCGCCCGTTATTTTAGTACTGCCTTTAAACAAAACTATGGGATGACTCCGACTGAATATCGTCGTAAAAATTAGGTGGCTGTCGTGAGATAATAAAAGTTGTGTTGAAAGTTTCTGTCGCTTATGATTTTTAATTTTGATATGATCGTCCTAAATTACTCTTGAAAAGATAAAAAAATAGATTTATCTCAGTATTTTTCCCGAGTTGTTCGTTTAGCATAGGTAAAAGGAAAAAAATGGATTTTGATTATAGACTTTTAGCGAAATACTTGATCGATACGCTTTCTCCCGAAGAGATGGGAAAAGTGCAAGAGTGGCGTGTTTTATCAATTGATAATGAATATGTTTTTTCAAAATTGGTGGAACTTCGCATTTCGGGGAAGTTTACTCAATATAATACGTCTGAGCATATTGAAAAGGCATTGGAAGGGTTGAATGCCAAAATCAATAGTAGAAGACGTTTTCAAATATTTCACTCCGTGATGAGATATGCTGCCGTAATTTTGCTATTGGTTTCTTTTTCTTATGTGGGATGGGATTATCTGAGACCAGATAATTATGTGACGATTACGGTGAAACAAGGGGAAGATGTGAAAAAAATCATGCTTGCGGATGGATCGGCCGTTTGGTTAAAAGGGGGGGCTTCATTGAAGATTCCTGAGGCTTTTGCCGAAAATAGCCGAAAGCTCTCCTTGCAAGGAGAAGCATTCTTTGACGTTGCAAAGAATGCACAATCTCCATTATATGTTTCGACGAATTATGTGAATATTAAGGTGCTAGGAACCGCTTTCAATGTAAAAACAGACGAGAAACACCAAAACGTAGAAACTGTTTTAGCAAGAGGTAAAGTTGCTTTATTCGATAAGCAATGGAAAGCCGTTTTAGATATGTCACCGGGAGAAAAGGTGACATATAATAACTATAAAAATGAATATGCCACAGAATTTGTGGATGTGAATATATGTACGGCGTGGCGACTGAACCAGTTTGTCTTCGAAAATGTCACGCTTAGGGAAATAGTTAACCAACTCTCCGTAAAATTTAATGTAAATATAAATCTGGAATCCTCGAAGCTTGCCCAGCGCAAGTTTCGGTGTGTGATCAACGAGGACGAAAGCTTGTCTGACATACTGAAACTCCTGAAGTTTTTGGCTTCGATCCAATATCGGATAGAAGGAAGTGAAATCTTTATATATGAATAATAAAAAATGAATGCCTATGATGAAATGACAGATTTAGAAAAGCAACACACACAACACAAAAAAACTATAACTTAAAACTTAGTACTAACATTATTGAATCACATGTATGATTAAAAATGCTTCAATTGCGACATTAGCAATGTTTTTGTCAGCCGCATCGCCCGCTATGGCGACAAACGTTGCGCATTCTTTGTATGTGAATCTGGAACTGGCTTTAAATCAGACGACAGTCGGTACCGTCATACGAAGTATTAGTGAACAAACCGGGTATGAATTTTCTTATGATGAAACATTATTAAATAAGAAAATCTCCAAAGTTTTTGTTAATCTTAAAAATGAACATATCGAAAATGTTCTGCAAGAGGTATTTAAGAATACAGGTATCTCTTATAAGATTGTAAATAACCGTGTATTCTTGAAGGATGATACTTCTAAAAGAAATGCCCATTCTGAACCTATTGTGACGGCAATCCAACAGCAGAAGAAAAAAATCTCGGGTATTATCGTCGACGATACCGGTTTACCGGTTATTGGCGCGAATATTGTACTGAAAGGTGGGGCAGGAGTCGGTACGATAACGAATATAGACGGGGAATTTACATTGGAAGGAATTCCGGATGGAGCTACTTTGCTCGTCTCTTATATCGGATATTTGGACCAGGAAATATTAGTGACGAAAGATAAAACTACGTTCCAAATCACCTTACATGAAGATACACAGAAATTGGATGAAGTTGTTGTGGTTGGATACGGTGTGCAGAAAAAGGTAAATATGACAGGGTCCATTTCGAATGTGAAGTCGGAAGAACTGTCGGTCATTCCTAATACTAACTTGTCCAATTCATTGGCCGGACGTGCTCCTGGAGCAACTATTACCGGTAATTCCGGGCTGATGGGAGCTTCTTCTGAGATTCGTATGCGTGGCGGGTTCGGCGATCCGCTGTTTGTTATCGATGGAGTAATACGCGACAAAGAAGCTTTTGATAATTTGGAACCGTATGAAATCGATCAGATGAGCTTCCTGAAAGATGCTGCGTCAGCTTCTATTTATGGATCGGCAGCCGGTAATGGCGTTGTGTTGGTAACGACAAAAGGGGGTGTTAAAAATCAGAAACCTGTGTTTAATTATCAGGGATCCTATGCTTTCAGCAAACCGACTCAAGAACTGTTTGCGGATAGATGGACGGCCATCGATGATTTGGATTACCAAAATGCAGTAGCCCGTTTCCAAGGCACGAAAGAGCCGAACGGAGAGGCGGAATATGCTTACTTCCGTGACAACAACATCAATTATAATGTAAACGATTATATCTGGCAGAATCCTTGGAACACAAAACATTCTTTGAGTGTGACAGGCGGAAGCGAGAAAGTTCAATATTATGTTATGGGATCTTTCTTGGCAGAAGAAGGTTCTTATGTATCGTTGGAAAATAAGAAATTTTCTTTGCGTTCGAATTTAACGGTGGAGTTGAGCAAATATATTAAAATGAATGTCAATTTGGATGCGAATCAGTCGAATGACAAGCGTTTCTATTGGCCGTTCTCGGATGATGACGACCAGGCTGTGTATGATTTGTACCGTTGTACGTTCAACGCGATGAAGACAACTCCGTTCTATTCTAATTTGGACGGGACACCTTCTGCCACAATTACTGATTACCCGATTTATCAGGATTATGGTTCATGGCAAGGATGGAATCCTGTAGACCAGGTTGTTGGCAACCGTTATCTGAAGACTCGTCGGCGCAATATGAATGGGATCGTTTCGTTCGATTTCAACTTGGATTTCATTACGAAAGGTTTGAGCACGAAGATTATGGGCAGCTATATTGGGCATGACTATAACCGGAAACGTTTCATGACTTTCCAAAAGAACTACAAATTCCAGCAGGCAGATCCTGAAGGCAATCGTTTCTTGCCGGCCCCTCTGAACTTGAATGAATACAACACGTTCAATTTCTCCCAGAATTATGAGAACTTGGATTACCGGGCTAAACAGTTGTGGACTGAACAATTCAACTGGTTTGTGAACTATGCCAATACGTTCGGCAAACATGATGTCAATGCAATGGTTGTATTCGAACAGGCTGCTAACGGGGGCGAATGGATACAGGCCAAAGGAGAACAACCGATGGCCAACTTGGACCAGATGTTCAATTATTCGAAAGATGCCGAACGTCGTTGGGGCGACGCAGAAGAATATACCGGTGGACGTCTTTCTTGGATCGGTCGTTTTAACTATACGTTCGATCAGAAGTATATAGCCGAGTTTTCTTTCCGTTATGATGGCAATACGTTGTTTCCAGATGGACATCGTTGGGGATTTTTCCCTTCTGTTTCGGCAGCATGGCGTCTGAGCGAAGAATCGTTTATGGAAAACACGACCGACTGGCTGAGTAACTTGAAGTTGCGTGCTTCGTATGGTACGACCGGTAATGACTTGGATCTAAGTAAGGACCCGATCGACAAGATTACGGCTTTTTCTTATTTGCAGAAGTACAATACGGGTGGAACGTATGTTTTTGGCAGCAATCTGGCCAATACGATCGTGGCTGGCGATACTCCTAATCCGACACTGACTTGGGCGACTTCCACCACTTATAACGGAGGGCTGGATTTCGGTTTCTTCAACAATCGGTTGTCCGGAACGTTGGATGTTTTCTACCGGAAAGAGGTGGATATCCTTGGCCCGCGTACGGTGACGCTTCCGAGCACGTATGGCCAGGCGTTGGCTCCTGAAAACTATGCCGAGCGTTCTTGGCGAGGAGGTGAGTTGGCTTTGACTTGGATGGACAAGGCGGCCAACGGAGCGATTGATTATTCGGCTTATGTAAACTTGGGTTTTGCTCGTGACCGTTGGGATGTCTTGGATGTTTCGGCTACTTATCAGGAAGGAGGAAATTTGTATGCCCTGTCGCCGTTAGGTAAGGCTGACGGTATATTGACCGGTCTGATTGCGGATCATTTATTGACGGATCCAGCTGAAGTTGAAGCATTGAAAGCTCAAGGTTTCAAACAATATGGACGTGATCCGTATCTGGGTGGTATTCTGTATAAGGATACACGTGGTGACGGGTATACAGAAGGTCCCGATGGGCGTATCGATGGCAATGATGCATATAATTTGTTGAGTGAAAACGGTACGCCACGAATCAATTATGGTTTTGGAGGGAATATTAAATGGAAAGGTATTACGATAGATGTGCATTTCCAAGGTGTTGGCAAGTATGATCGTTTTGTTGGTGGTGTTGATGGCGGTTTCTATCAGCATGGTGGTGCTGTCCGTCCTTATTTTCCGATTTGGACGAGTGATAAAGTGTACGACCCTGAGTTGAATCCGAATGGTGTTTACCCGCGTATCGTAGGTAACAGCTGGTATGAATCAGGAGCAGGAAATACCAGTTTTTGGATGCGTAACGGCGCTTATCTTCGTTTGAAGAATTTGAATATCGGTTATGATTTGCCGAAGAGTATCCTTCGGCCATTAGGTATCACGTATGCACAGGTATTTGCTAATGCGACTAACTTGTTCTGCATTTCAGATGTAACAGAATTTTTGGATCCGGAGCAGAAGTATTATGATTCCTATCCGTTGATGCGGACATTCTCTTTCGGTCTTAATTTCTCATTCTAATTTTAAATCAGGAAGAATATGAAAATGAAAAAAATCAAATATGCCGTAATAAGTGCAGCCTTCGTATTGGGAGGAATGACAACCAGTTGCGATACGTTGGATATCGAGAATTTGAACAGCTACGACGAGTCGATGGTCTGGCATGATGCCAACCTGGCAACGGCTTATGTCAACAATCTTTATTCGGAATGTTTTGGCAATTGGGAGGCAAGTGCTGACGGTAATTCGGAGCAAGTGACTGGTATGCCTTGGTATTTAGGGACTATCACGGAAACCGGCAGCGCTTATAAAAAGTGGGAATATACGAAAATCCGTCATATCAACGAAGCGATAAAACGTTTGGAAGAAGGATTGCTGGATAGTGAAACCGCCAATAGTTTGTTGGGGCAGGCTTATTTCATGCGTGCCTATATGTACTATTGGATGGTTTTGCATCATGGCGGTGTCCCGTATATAAAGGTTCCGCAAGACAAAGATACGGATGATTTATATGTAAAACGTAATTCTACTCCGGAGTGTTTCCAATTTATGATTGAAGATTTGGATCATGCCATCACATTGTTGCCGGAGAAGATCGCTGGAAGTTCAGCTGATTACGGACGTATCGACCAGTGTTTTGCCAAAGCATGGAAAGCTAAAACGCTCTTGTTGAAAGCTTCTCCGCAGTTCAATCCGAGTAATCCATACGGCAATGCTTATTGGGAAGAAGCCTATGTGGCAGCAAAAGAAGCGTATGATTTTTGTGTGGCCAAAGGTATAGCTTTGACTCCGGATTATGCGGATATTTGGATACAGGAACAAGGGCCGGAAGTCGTTTTCCCGGTGGTAAACTCGAATCCAAATAAAACTTCAGCTTGGGAGTACACGACCCGCCCGGCTTCCGTTAGCCGTGACAAATCTTACAGTAATCCGACCTGGGAGTTTGTAAAAAGCTTTCCTATGTTGGATGGAAAACGGTATGATGATCCGAGCGGCAAATATTATGTTGCTGATGAACAGGCTTTGCTGAAATCTTTCTGGCAGAATCGTGATCCTCGCTTCAATAATGTCTGTTTATATAATGGCCGGGAATATCCGGTGGCCGGAAAACATGCAGACTACAGGCAATATAATGCGCTGGGAGTCAGTAGTCCGGATGATCAGTACGGTGTAAATCCGAATGCGCATACGAATGCTGTGAATAATGACATTTTCTCCGGCTTTTATATTTATAAAGCGGCCGATTTGTCATTAACTCAAGATAAGGTGATGACATATGACATCGATTACATCCTGATGCGTTTTGCCGAAGTGATGTTTATCTATGCTGAAGCAGCTAATGAGACCGGACATTCGGAAGCCGCTGTCGAAATGTTGAAGCAGATTCGCCAACGTGCCGGAATCGAGGTTGGGAACGATGGACTTTACGGATTGAAAGTCGGAAATCGTGAAGAGATCCGTCAGGCTATTTTGGATGAACGCAACATCGAACTGTGTTTCGAAGGCCACCGTTTTTGGGACTTGCGCCGTACGCGTAACATGATGAAGTTGGCAGGTTGGACTAAGCATGGACTTGAAGCGATCGCTATTAATCCGGATGGTACGGATATGGATTTGAATACAGCCAGAACCAAAATCAATAACAATGAGTTGACTACCGGTGATTTTCGTTACGTGGTTCATCAAGTCCCTTACACGGAAGCGGCGGAAAGAGAATTTGTAATTGAAGAATCATTCTATTTCTTCCCGATCCAGAAAGTCAATCTTGATGAAAATCCGAATCTCGAACAAAACAACAATTGGGGCGGAACTTTTAATCCGACAATGGAATAAATTGTTACTTTTGTTCATCTTGTGAAAGGAAAGAGGAAGGCCAAACGATATAGATCCCTTGGGTCCGTTCCTCTTTCTTTTTTAAGGTGAGTGTAGTTTGTTTCGCAGATAGAAACAAATGTTTCTACTCAGTGAAAATAAATTTTCCCGCAAGTGAAAATAAATTTTCACCGAAAAGAAAAATCTGAAACAAAAGTTTCAGGATTTTTTTGGCTTGAAACTTTTTGCACAGAATAACGAATGTTGGATAATTAAAATGAATATCAGATTATGAAAACAAAGATTTCTTTATTGCTTCTTTCTTTATTATTTGTGTTTTCCGAGATGAAAGCCCAGGATAAGATAACGATCGGTGTGATCCAGTATGACTTGAGCGATATTGACAAGAGTTTCAAAGAATTGCATGATCAGGGATTCGGCTCCTGCGAACTCAGTTATCAAAAGAAAGTGTACACGAAAGATTTTGCGGAAAAAGTAAAAGCTGCATCCAAGAAACATAATATAAAAGTGACAACGGTTGTCGGAGTACCCGGAAGCCATTGTGTTTGGAATTTCCGCCAAGGACCGGCAACGATCGGGTTGGTACCGACCGAGGAACGGGCTGAAAAAGTCGCTATGTATCAGGATATGATCGACTTTTGCCAGATGGCTGAGATTCCTGCCATGCACTCTCATTTCGGCTTTATACCCGAAGATCCCTCTTCTGAACAATATAAGGACTTTATCAAGGTCATGCAAGACTTGGCGAATTATGCCAAACAGCGTGGTGTGATGATCTATTTCGAGACCGGACAGGAAACGCCGACGACTTTGATCCGTGCCATTAAAGACATCGCAACGGGCAATGTGTTTGTCAATTGCGATCTGGCTAATTTATTGATGTACGGGAAAGCGAATTCTCTGGATGCCGTGAAACAGTTTGGCAGCCTAATCAAGGAATTCCATGCTAAAGACGGCAAATATCCGGACCCGAACAATCCGTATGAATTGGGAGCGGAAGTGCCCATTCCTACCGGAGAGGTGAATTTCCCGGCTGTCATAGCTGAACTAAAGAAGCAAGGATTTCAGGGAGCATTGACTATTGAATGTGAATTGAACGGTGCAAGACATGATTATGTGATAAAAACACGTGAATATCTGCAAGGATTATTAGATAATTAGTATATTTGTCAGATATTATTTATATTTTTAAATAATTGGTTGCTAATCTATATAAATTATTATTTTACTATGAGAACAAGCAGAAGAGGTTTTCTGAAAACTCTTGGAGGGGTTGCGCTCTTTTCGATCGTTCCGCGTAATGTGCTGGGGAACGGGTATATCGCTCCGAGTGATCAATTGACGAAGGGCATCATCGGTACCGGTGGTATGGGTAGAGGCCATGTGAACTATGCCGGTACGCGCTTGGTTGCCGTGTGCGATGTCGACAAGAAGCATCTTGAGCTGGGTAAGAACTTAGTGAAGGAAAAAATAGCCGCTTATCATGATTTCCGCGATTTGATTCTGGACCCGAATGTCGATATCGTGCATATCGCTACCCCGCCTCATTGGCATGGTATTATGTCTGTCGAGGCCGCTAAAGCCGGAAAAGACATCTGGTGCGAAAAGCCGATGACCCGTACGATCGGTGAAGGAAAGCGTGTGATGGAAGCCGTACAGCAATACGGACGTATGTTCCGCCTGAATACATGGTTTCGTTTTACAGATCAGTTCTACGGACTGGGCACTCCTGTCAAGCCGTTGAAGAAACTGGTACAAAGCGGATTGTTGGGATGGCCGTTGAAGGTGACGATCAGTGCGCATACCGGTTTCAACTGGAAATTCTTCTGGGTGGGAAAAGAATATCTCGAACCGCAATCGGTTCCGGCAGAGTTGGATTACGATATGTGGTTGGGTCCGGCTCCTTATAAGCCTTATAACCCGCATCGCGTACACCAGACTTTCCGTGGATACTGGGATTATGACGGTGGTGGACTTGGAGATATGGGGCAGCATTATATCGATCCCGTACAATATATATTAGGTAAAGACGATACCAGCCCTGTTAAAGTGGAAGTTGATGCTCCGCAACAACATCCGGATGCTGTCGGTACTTGGCGTTCTATCACCTACACGTATGACGATGGTTGCCAGATTGTCCTTTGGGGGGGAGATTTCGGTGATCCGAATACGCCGTATATTGCCGGACCGAAAGGTAATGTTTATAAGAATTTTGTATGCGATATTCCCGATTGGGAAAAGAAGCTTGCCGATTTCCCCGAACCGGAACCACAGGTTACGGACTTTATCGAATGTGTGAAGACACGTCAGCCTTTCGCCCTGAACGAAAAGAATGGTTTCCGTTCGGCTACTATTGTCAATATGGGAGCAGTGGCTTTGCGTTTGAACCGGACGCTGAATTTTGATCCTGTGAAACTTGAATTTATTGACGACGAGGCTGCGAATCGTCTGCTGGACCAGCCGATGAGAGCGCCTTGGAACATTTAATTAATTGACAATTGATAATTGACAATTACATACAATAGAGAGTAATATGAGAAAAGCATATATTTCAATAGCTGCCCTGTTGCTTTGCGGAAGCATGCTGATGGCGCAGACTCCGGAGGGCCGTACGGCCAAAACGACCGCTGCCGATGTATTGGCCCAGATGCCTGCGGCAAAACAAACGGCATATAATAAACTGATAGGTGATTTGAGCTCTACCGGCGAAGAAGGTGTCCTGATGCTGGTAAACATGATAAATGCTCCGGGTAAAGGCAGCAACGCGAATGTCGATTACGCCTTGAGCGGCCTGACGCATTACGTCATGGCGAAAGGGGAGGAGAATGCCCGGTTAGTGACTGCAAATGCTTATCTGAAGGCTTTGGAAATGGTGAACGAGCGTGAAACAAAAGCGTTTATTATCCGTCAGCTTCAGATGTTGGGAAAAGATGAATGTATAGAAACATTGGCTTCTTATCTGAATGACGAGTCGCTGAGCGGCCCTGCCGCCCGTGCATTGGCTGCCAACGGTAGTGAAAAAGCCGGACAAGCTCTGGTTGCTGCTTTGAAGAGACGTTCCGGATCTCCTAAAACACAAAAGGATGTGATCCGCGCGATCGCCGATGCCCAGGTGAAAGAGGCGGAAACAGTCCTGTTGGCGTTGCAGGGAGCAGCCGATCCGAATATGCAGAAAGAGGTCTTGTATGCCTTGAGTTGCGTCGGAGGTTCTAATTCTTTGCCGGTTTTGGCGAAAGCGGCCGAGAATGCCGGTTACACAATGGAAATAACCGGTGCCAACGAAGCCTATATCGCTTTGCTGAAACGATTGGTGGAGAGTGATCGTGCTACAGCGATGAAAGCAGCGAAAAAATTACAGAAAGAAGCCGCTAAGGCCGGACAGGAGCAAACACGGGAAGCTGCTTTGCAGATACTTTTAGCAGCCGAGGAACCGGCTAAAGTATCCAAGATGGTTCTCGCTTCCATGAAAGATCCGAGCAAGAACTACCGGAACGCAGCTTTGAGCTACGCTTCCGATTTTGCAGATAAGGAGTTGTATATCGAACTGATGAAAATGGTTCCGAAAGCCAAACCGGAATTGAAAATAGATATCCTGAACTGGATCGGACGCGAGGCCAAGAAGCCGTCCAAACACGATATTATCCAGAATCTGGAAATACGTTTTGATCTTCCTGCCAAGCAAATCCTGTTGGAACAGCTCGGTGATGCAGACTTTGGCGTGAAGCAGGCTGCTACCTGGACATTAGTGAAGATAGGCGATAAGTCCTATATCCCTTCATTGGCTGAATTATTGAAGAACGATGACAAGCAGGTTGTTCTGCTGGGACAGGATGCGTTGGCCGCCTTCCCGGGAGATATCGACGGGGCAGTAGCGAAAGCCATCTCTTCTGCAGCCAATGCAGGTAAAATAGCCGGATTGGAATTATTGGCCATGCGCAAGGCTACTGCCAATATCAACACCGTGCTGGATCAGATCCAGACGGGTTCTCCTGAAGTGAAAGCTGCGGCTTATGTAGCCTTGAAGGATGTGGTGGGAGAACGGGATATAACCAATATGTGCGGAATGTTGGAAATGGCTGATGCATTGGCTGTTCCGCCTATGCAACGGGCTGTTATTTCGGCATTATCCTCTCTTCCGGCTGCCGACAGAGTCGAAACGGTGACACGTCGTATGTTGCAGGCTGGCAATAAGGATTATTTGTATTATCTGGTGTTGTCTTCTACCGGACAACCGGATGCGTTGGCGACGATCGTGAAGGGGTTCCGTTCCAGTACGGGTGTCAAACGGGATGCTGCCTTCGAAGCCCTGCTGAACTGGAAAGGCATTGAAGTGGCGGACGAATTATATACGATCTGTAAGGAAAACCTGTCCTCCAATTATTTCGACCCGGCTCTCACTACCTATGTGAAACTGGTTTCCAATCCTGCATTTACAGGTGAAAACCGTTTGTTGAGCTTGCGTAAGGCAATGGAAATTGCTCAAACGGATGCACAAAAGATCGCAATTCTGCAGCAGATCGAAAATACCGGAACCTTCTTGGGTATGTTGTATGCAGGGGAATTTCTGGATCAGAAACCTGTACAACAGGCTGCTGCCAATGCGGTCATGAATATTGCTTTGGGTAATAAGGAGTATATGGGGGCGAATGTCCGTTCCCTGTTGAACAAGGTGATGGAAGTGCTTGACAATCCGGATGCCGGCTATCAGAGGGAAGCGATCAAGAAACATCTGGCCGAGATGCCGCAAGGCGAAGGATTCGTTTCTTTGTTCAACGGTAAGGACCTGACCGGCTGGAAAGGCTTGGTGCAAAACCCGATTGCCCGTGCAAAAATGAAACCGGCACAGTTGGCTAAAGAACAGGCGAAAGCCGATGAAAATATGCGTCGGGATTGGAAAGTCGAAAATGGCCTGTTGGTATTTGATGGAAGCGGTTACGACAACCTGTGCACGGAAAAACAATACGGAGACTTTGAAATGTATGTGGACTGGATGCTCGATCCGGCCGGTCCTGAGGCGGATGCTGGTATCTACTTGCGGGGTACGCCTCAAGTACAGATCTGGGATACTTCACGTGTCAATGTAGGAGCACAGGTCGGTTCCGGTGGATTATACAACAACCAGGTGAACGAAAGCAAGCCGTCGAAAGTGGCGGATAATAAGCTGGGTGAATGGAATAGCTTTTATATCAAGATGATAGGTGACCGTGTGACGGTCGTGTTGAACGGAGAGAAAGTCGTGGATGATGTGATCCTGGAGAACTATTGGGATCGTAAACTCCCGATCTTCCCGACCGAACAGATCGAATTGCAGGCTCATGGCAGTAAGGTCTATTATCGGAATATTTATGTAAAAGAGCTGGAACGAAAGGAACCGTTCAAACTTTCGGCTGAAGAAGAGAAGGAAGGTTTCAAGGTTTTGTTTGACGGTACGAATATGCATGAATGGACGGGCAATACGGTCGACTACACCCTGGAAGACGGTTGCATCTCTATGATACCGAGCAAGAGTTTTGGAGGTAACTTATATACGAAGGCTGAATACGGTAACTTTATATATCGTTTCGAATTCCAGTTGACGCCGGGCGCTAACAACGGTGTCGGTATCCGTACCCCGATGGGTGTCGATGCCGCATATCATGGTATGGAAATTCAGATTCTGGATTGCGAACATCCGATTTATAAGGATATTACTCCTTTGCAGCATCACGGTTCCGTATATGGTATCATTCCAGCAAAAGCAGATCATCAGGGTGTGTTTAAACCGGTAGGCGAATGGAACTATGAAGAGATCGTGGCCGATGGTGATAACATCAAGGTGACAGTCAACGGCGTGGTGATCTTAGAAGGAAACATTCGCGAAGCGACTAAGAACGGTACAGCTGACGGCCATGAACATCCGGGTTTGTTCAATAAGAAAGGACATATCGGTTTCTTGGGGCATGGTTCTCCTGTTAAGTTCCGTAATATTCGTATTAAAGAGTTGAAATAATACTTTTGTATGTATAGGTTAAGTTGCAGTATGGGCTTGTATTAGCTTATACTGCAACTTTTTTATGTAGAATAAAATTTGTTGGTCTGGTTTATTATAGCGATTTTTGTGTGATAGTAATAAATGGGTAAATGACAAAAAGAATATTCATGGAAACAAGTCAGTATCAAACGTTATTAGATTGTGCCCAGGTTGGATGGTGGGAGACGGATTTCGAAGAGGGATGTTATATCTGCTCGGATTTCTTGATCGGCCTGCTGGAACTGAAAGGGCCGAAATTACCTATAACTGACTTTTATTCCTTGATTCGTGAAGACTATCGCAGTCGGATTGCCAATGAGTTTGCTTTCTTCAGAGAGATCGGAATTTATGAGCAGGCTTTTCCGATAAAAACTTGTTATGGATATAGATTCGTCCGTACCAAGATTTACAAGCATGGTTTGGAGTCCAATGGTAAAATAAAGGCTTTCGGAATTTTGCAATTAATCCCTTTTAGTGAAGGAGATGCGAACCAACCGGTAGAGAATAGTCAGATCGACAGCCTGCTTAGGCATTTGGGCAGCCTTTCCAGGGCGTTGCATTCTTTTATCCAGACGAATGACCTGCATAAGTCGATCCATTTGGCGCTTACGGAAATTCTGTTTTCGATCTATACGAAAGGACGTGCGTATATCATGGAGTATGGGGAAGGGGATACTTTGAGCTGCACCCATGAAGTGTGTAGCAAAGGCATTGCTCCCGTTCGTGACACTTTGCAGAACATACCGCTTTCTACCTTACGCTGGTCTACCGAAAAGATACAAAAGCTTTATCCGATCCTGATCAATAACCTGGATGAATTACCTTTGGAGGCGGCAGAAGAAAAACGTTATCTGACAATGAGAGGCGCACGTTCCCTGATTATGATTCCGTTGATCATAAAGGGGATTTCATGGGGTTACCTGGGGATCGATATCGTAGACAATAACCGTATGTGGAGCCTCGAAGACTATCAATGGCTCTCTTCCATTACCAATATCATCAGTATAATAACGAAGATGGCTCGAACAAACGAGGCATTGGACCATAGCGAAAAGCTGCTTCGGAATATCTATACGAATATCCCGGTCGGTATCGAGCTTTACGATAAGAATGGCTATCTGGTGGATATGAACAATATGGACGTGGAGATCTTCGGTCTTCCTTCTAAGGAGGCGGCATTAGGCATTAATATTTTTGAGAATCCGATCATTCCTGAAGAAATAAGGGAAAAGTTGAGCCGGAGAGAATCGGTCTCTTTCCGGTTGGATTACTCGTTTAATAAAATTAAGGACGAAGATTATTATCCGACGGGCAAAAAAGGTGCTCTCGATATTCTCACAAAGGTCAGCATGCTCTATGATACGAATGGAGATCTGATCAATTATATGTTAATCAACCTTGATAATACGGATAAGACAGTTGCTTATAACCGTATCGAAGAGTTTGAGCACTTCTTCAGCCTGGTCAGCCGCTTTGCCAAAGTGGGCTATGCCAAATTCGATTTGCAAAGTAATGAGGGCTATGCTATCGACCAATGGTATCAGAACTTGGGAGAAGTGGAAGGAACCCCTTTATCAGAGGTGATCGGAGTCTACGATCATGTTCATCCGGAGGATCGGAAAGTGATGGTTGATTTCTTTGAGAATGTTAGGCAGGGAACAGCTTCAAGTATCCGGAAAGAACTGAGGATTCAGAACGGGGATGAATGGCGATGGACTCGTGTGAATATCATGCGGAACACACAGTCGACCGATCCGGACAGGCTTGAAATGATTTGTGTGAATTATGATATAACCGAACTGAAGGAAACGCAGAAGCAGCGTGAGAAAGCCGAAGAACTCGACCGCTTGAAATCTGCATTCCTTGCCAATATGAGTCATGAGATCCGGACTCCGTTGAATGCCATTGTCGGGTTTTCCACATTGCTGGTCGATACGGACGATCCGGAGGAAAAGAAGCAGTTTGTCGAGATTATCCAGAAAAACAATGAACTGTTGTTGCAGTTGATCTCCGATGTGCTGGATCTGGCAAAGATTGAATCCGGTATAATTGAATTGAAACTTGTCGAGGTCGACCTGCGGGAGCTGTGTAAAGAGCTGGTCGTCTCGATGCGTATCAAAGTGCCGGCTGAAGTCGCGCTCTGTGTGGCCCCGGACCTGCCTTCCTATATCATGCGTTGCGATAAGGTGAGGCTAACACAGATCATCTCCAACTTTATTAATAATGCCATCAAGCACACCAGCAAGGGGACGATCGTACTTGGTTATGAGGTACGCCAAGATGAAATTGAGTTCTCTGTGACGGATACTGGGGATGGTATGTCGCCGGAAGTGCAACAACATGTGTTTGACCGTTTCTATAAAGGAAACAGTTTCAAGCAGGGAACAGGTTTAGGACTCTCGATCTGCAAAAGTATAATAGAACAGGTAGGCGGGAAAATCGGAGTAGAGTCCGAGGAAGGGAAGGGTTCCCGTTTCTGGTTCACTTTACTCCGTTAGAGATTAAGAAACTGTTTTGATTTTTTCGCCTCATAATTTGAAAGCTGGCTGTTTGTAAAAAATCAAAACAGTTTCTTATATCTTATTCTTTTTCACCATAGGACAAGTCACCGGCGTCGCCCAATCCCGGAACGATGTAAGAATGGTCGTCCAGTTCGTCGTCGATAGCCGCTACCCATACGGTCGTGATGTCGTCCGGCATTTTACGTTGGATATATTCGATAGCCTGCTTGCTGGCGATGATGGAAGCGACATGGATATGTGCCGGATGCCCTTTAGTGCGCAATGCTTCGTAGGCCAGTTCCATAGAACTGCCGGTAGCCAGCATTGGGTCTGTTATAATCAATGTTTTGTCCGTTAATCGGGGAGATGCGATGTATTCGATATGAATATCGAAGTTCAGGCGGTCTTTGTATTTCCTGTAAGCGGAGACGAATGCATTTTCCGCATTGTCCAGATAGCTGAGGAACCCCTGATGGTAGGGAAGTCCGGCACGCAGGATCGTACTGATGACGACTGAATCGTCGGGAGTATTCATCGGTGCTATTCCCAGAGGAGATTGAATACCTTTTGTGCTGTAAGTGAAATCCTTACTGATCTCGTAGGCCATGATTTCACCGATCCGCTCGATGTTACGACGGAAGCGCATACTGTCTTTTTGTATATTGACATCGCGCAGTTCTGCGACAAACCGGTTTAACACCGAGTTTGATTCTCCAAGATTAACTATTTTCATGATTAAATTGTCATTTTCCGGCGCCGAAATTACTCATAATTTGGACAGGTCGCAAAAAAGAAGGCAACCTTTTTTAGATTGCCTTCTTTTGTCAGGTAAAAAAGTATTACTTCTTTTCTCCGGGTTTGTTAATTGCATCCAGCAAATATTTACCCGGTTTGAATTTTACAGTCGTTCTGGCTGGAATCATGACTGGTGTTCCAGTCTTGGGGTTACGAGCTAAACGCTCTGTCTGAGGACGCGGTATCAATGTTCCGAAACCGACCAATACGATCTCCTCATTGTGGGACATAGCTTCTGTTACGATGTCTACGTAAGCTTCCAATAGTTTTTTCGCTTTTTGCTTCTGTAATCCCGATCTCTGGGCCAAGGCCTCAATCAATTCTGCTTTGTTCATGATTGTTTTTATTTAATTTTTGATATTCAAGGCAAATGTACGCTTTTCATTAATACATTGTATAACTTTTTGCATATAAAGAAATCAGCGTTCATTTCTTATTTAACAACGCGTATATGCATTTGTTACGATTTGCGAAACAAAAAATGTTAAATAGCCTTTGGTTGCGATATTTGAAAGGCTTTTTTGTGTACCTGCTGATTGATTTGATATTTATCGTTACTTTTGTCCAGCAAAATAAAACATACATGAAATGAGAATAGAAGAGAATTACTCGTTGAAGAAACATAATACTTTTCACCTTCCGGTGAAGACCCGTTGGTTTATGGAATATATGAATGAGGAAGAACTGGAACGGATCTTCCGGGACGAATATTTTCAGGAATGTTTGTCGTTGCATATCGGAAGTGGCAGTAATCTGTTATTCATAAATGATTTTAACGGGATTATCCTGCATTCGCAGATAAAAGGTATCTCTGTTGCGGAAGAGACGGAGGATTCGGTACTGCTTCGCATCGGGGCTGCCGAGAAGTGGGACGACGTAGTCGCTTATGCCGTGTCCGAAGGTTGGGGAGGGATAGAAAACTTGTCCGGCATTCCGGGTGAAGCCGGAGCGGCCGCTGTCCAGAATATCGGGGCATACGGTACGGAAATCAAGGATGTGGTCGAAATGGTGGAGACGTATAACCAGCTTTCGTTCGAGAAACGTACGTTTACGAATGAAGAATGCCTCTATGGTTACCGGGACAGTTTCTTTAAGAATGAGCATAACGACCCGCACATTGTTACTTATATAAATATACGTTTGAGTAAAAAGCCTCAGTTTTCTGTCAATTACGGTAATTTGAAAGAGGAACTGGCTAAATATCCTGAGATAACGCTACAGGCTGTACGGGATGCCGTGATCTCGATCCGTCGCCAGAAATTGCCTGATCCCGATGAATTGGGAAATGCCGGAAGTTTCTTTATGAATCCGGTTATTCCGGTTGCCCGTTACGAGAAGCTGAAGGAGCAATATCCGGATATGCCGTCTTACCCGGCGGGAGAGGGAAAGGTGAAGATACCGGCAGGCTGGTTGATCGAGCAGTGCGGTTTTAAAGGCAAGTCGCATGGTGCGGTCGGCGTATATGAAAAGCAGGCATTGGTGTTGGTTAATTTGGGTGAAGCTAAAGGGCATGAGATCGCATTAGTTGCTGAAAGTATTCGTACGGCCGTTCATGACCGGTTCGGTATCGAGATTATGCCTGAGGTAAAATATGTAGGATAAATGGAAATTACGTTTTTGGGAACGGGTACTTCTACCGGGGTACCTGAAATTGGTTGTCAGTGTGAGGTATGCACCAGCTCGGATAAACGGGATTGGCGTCTGCGTACGTCCGTATTGGTGGAGACGGATGGTAAGCGGGTCCTGCTGGATTGCGGCCCGGATTTCCGTTGGCAGGTGATCCGCAACAAGACGTATCACTTGGATGCGGTCCTGATCTCGCACGAACATTACGACCATGTCGGCGGACTGGACGACCTGCGCCCTTTTTGCCGTGAAAAGGGGGTGGATGTGTATGCGGAAGATAATGTGGCGGAAGCTATCGAGACGCGCATCCCTTATGTGTTCCGTACCCATAAATATCCTGGAGTTCCGAACCTGGAACTTCACCGGATCGGAAACGAACCTTTTATGGTTGCCGGCATCCCGGTAACGCCAGTCCGGGTGATGCACGGGAAACTGCCGATTTTCGGTTATCGTATTGGTAATATGGCTTACCTGACAGATGTAAAATATCTTCCGGAAGAAGAGTATGCCAAACTGGAAGGTTTGGATGTGCTGGTCCTGACAGCTCTCCGCCTGGGAGCTCACCCTACGCATGAATCGCTGGAGGAAGCTCTTGCGAATGTCGAGCGAATAAAACCGAAGGAGACCTATCTGATCCACATGAGCCATCGCATTGGCCTGCATGCGGAAGTTGAGAAGGAGTTGCCGCCTCATGTCCATCTGGCCTATGATGGGCTGCACGTTTCCTGTTGAAGACCTGACAGTTCCATGCCTTAGAACTGATGGTTTCATAGTCTGGAACCGATGGTTTCATGCCTTGAAATAAACAGTTCCATCGCTTGGAACCGTTTGGAACTCCAAAGGCCGCATGAATACAGGCTTTTGTTAATTTGAGATTTCCCCTCCTATTCGTTTATATCCCTCTTCATTCGGATGGAGGCCGTCACCGACAAACAGGCTTTCGTCTATTTTGCCGTCTTGCTGCAATAGGGTTATTCCCGGATTGGCAAATTCGTAGCCTTCCGTTTCCACCATCTCTTTAATATCGAAGTTGATGCTCTTTACCCATTGCTCCTGATTGCGACGGGGGAGGATACCGATCACTTTGACGGAGGCTTCCGGTTGTCGCTGACGGATGGCGGAAAGGAGAAAGCGGAGACCTTCGACGATCTCTTTGTCATTGTTCAGGCCGCAATTGTTCGTGCCGATCATCAAAACAACTTTTCCGGCCTTATAGCCATCCAGTTCTCCGTGGTATACACGCCAAAGTACATTTTCGATACGGTCCCATCCGCAGCCTAAGTTTTGGAAACCGGCAGGACGCATGACTTTTTCCCAGGTCTCCCGTCCGTTTTTGTTGCGGTGTTCCGGTTCGCCACCCCAATAGTGAGTGATCGAGTTTCCTAAAATGACTGCTTTAGGCGGATGGTTGCGCACTTGCTCCAGAATGGCACGATGGCGGGCACGCCATTCATACATATGCGGTTCCCGGCGTTGCGTGGCGGGAATGGTTGTTGGCGTGGAGCCAAGAGGGATATGTAGGATTTCCCGGACCTTTCTTTCTACGGCAGCCGCCTGTTGCTTCATACCGAAGTCGGACGGATGCACATGGTCGACCCAACCGTCGGCAGGCATGTCCAGCTCTTCACGTGTCAGATAATATACATCTTTGATCCCTTCGGACTGAATTTGTTCGTATGCCTTGCGGGAGGCGCGGTTCACTTGTTCGATTTCTTTGTTCTGTATGGTGTCCGTGTACATATTGCTGTATCCGTCGTGTTCGATCAGCAGGATGGGAGCCGAATGTTTTTCCCTGAGTTGCTTGACGGCGGCGATAGCCAGAGCTGCAACTTCCTCCTCCTTCTGATTGGGTAAGTTTGGCATACAATCCAGGATGTATAACCGGGCATCCGTTTCGCTGATAAATTGTAGCACCTCTTTCGCCAGTTTGCCGTTACCGGAAAAGCCAAGGTTTATGAGTGGGTAGTCCAGCGAACGTTGCAGGATCGTTCCCCACGCCATTGCAGGACGGGAAGCACAGGCTCCTTGCGCGATCGAAGTCCCGTACAGGACTATCGGCCTTTCGGGAGAAACTGGGATGAATTCCAGCTTCGCATCTTCGGGCGTACCGATCTCCAACCATTTCACTCCGTTATACAGAGGCAGATAAAGCCGGTATTCGAAGCCTTGTCTATGGTAATGGTCTTTGTCTATGTTATTATATGTGTAGGTGATCGTGTCCTTGAAAGAGTAGTTGCCGAAACAAAAATGCCATTCCCCGTCGCTGTTAATGCTGTAGAGGTCAACTCCCGACACTCCGGTCGAAGGCATATGAGGCATATTCAGGCTACCGGTAACGGTGTAGCGGACTTTGATCTGCGGAGCGTTACTGTAGAAATGAATGGCAAGCCCTGCCGAATGCTGTGACAGGTTCCATACCGGTTCGTTCACCATGCCTTTTGCACGTTCGGGCAGGCGTGTGTAAGAATTCCCGATCTCTTGTGTGAATCCTTGATTTTGGATAACCGGAAAACCTGCCTCCATCGGATTGTGCCATTTCCATTGGGCGGTGGCCGGAAAGAAAAGTAGGCAGCAAAACAGTAAACAAATAAGCTTTTTCATGGATATTATCTCCTTAATAACCGTATTATGATACAATATCAACAAAGATAAGACAATTTTGCAAAAGCATTTCCTGATTAATCCTGTATCTTTGCTGCCAGTTAATTAAATTTGAAACCCATGAAATTAAAAGCTCTTATTGTGCTCTTCCTGATGGGGAGCATGTCGCTGATGGCTCAAAAAAGCTATCAGTTGCAATCGCCGGACAAAAAACTGCAAGCTGTCGTTACGGTAGGTGGCGATATTCGTTTTTCATTTACACACGATGGGACTGAAGTCCTTGCCGCTTCTCCGATCTCCATGACGTTGCAGAACGGAGTTGTTTTAGGGGCCAGCCCCAAAGTATCGAAAGTGCTGAAAGCGGCAGTCGATAAGGTGATCCCTTCTCCTTTTTATAAAAAGACGGAAGTGCAGGATGTCTATAATGAAATGACACTGTCGTTCCGGGGTAACTACGGTCTTGTTTTCCGTATGTATAATGACGGGCTGGCCTATCGTTTCACGACGAAGATGAAGAATGATATCGTCGTGGTGGATGAAGAAGCCGACTATAACTTCTCTTCCGACCATACGGCTTTTGCGCCTTATGTGAACAGCAAGAAGGCTACTTTTGAAGAACAGTTCATGAACTCTTTCGAACAGCCTTATGTACACGAACCGATCACGAAGCTGAACAGTGAACGTCTGATGATCCTCCCGTTCCTGGTGGAGTTGGACGGTGGCAAGAAACTCTGTATCACCGAGGCTGACCTGGAAGATTATCCTGGTATGTTCCTGAATAACTCGACAGACAAGCCGGTATTAAAACCGGTGTTCGCTCCTTATCCGAAGGTGAAAAAGCAAGGCGGCCACAATAATTTGCAGATGTTGGTGGAAGAACGTGAAGACTATATTGCCAAAACAAGCGGCACGCGTGCTTTCCCGTGGCGTGTGTTTGTCGTCTCGGAGAATGATAAGCAACTGGCTGATTGTGATATGGTTTATCGTTTGGCTTCTCCCTGCCGCCTGCAGGATGTCTCTTGGGTGAAACCGGGTAAGGTTGCATGGGACTGGTGGAATGACTGGAATATCTACGATGTGGATTTCCGTGCCGGCATCAACAATGAGACCTATAAGTATTATATCGACTTCGCTGCCGAACATGGCATCGAATATGTGATTCTCGATGAAGGCTGGTCTGTCAATATGGCTGCCGATCTGATGCAGGTTATCCCGGAAATCAATATCCCGGAGCTGGTGAATTATGGAAAATCTAAGAATGTCGGTATCATTCTCTGGGCCGGTTATCACGCATTTGACCGGGATATGGAAAAGGTGGTGAAGCATTATTCCGATATGGGGGTGAAGGGATTCAAAGTTGACTTTATGGACCGTGATGACCAGGAGATCATCGACTTCCTCTACAGAGGTGCCGAAACTTGTGCCAGATATAAGATGATGGTCGATTATCATGGTATCTGTAAACCGACAGGCTTGCAGCGCACTTATCCGAACGTGATCAACTACGAAGGCGTCCATGGCTTGGAAAATATGAAATGGGCGGAAAAGACCTACGATATGCCGCTTTACGACGTGACGATTCCTTTTGTCCGTATGGTAGCCGGTCCGATGGATTATACACAGGGTGCTATGCGCAATGCGATCCGCAAAAATTATGCTCCGATCTATACCGAGCCGATGAGCCAGGGGACGCGTTGCCATCAGCTGGCTACTTATGTGATCTTTGAATCTCCGCTGAACATGTTGTGTGATAATCCTTCCAACTATAACCGGGAGCCCGAATGTACGGAATTTATCGCCAATATCCCGACTGTATGGGAAAAGACGGTTGCCTTGGATGGTAAAGTGGGTGAGTATGTAGCCATTGCCCGTCTTCACGGTGATAATTGGTATGTAGGTGCTTTGACAAACTGGGATGCCCGCGAGGTGGAACTTGACCTGTCTTTTTTGGGTGATGGCAATTATAAACTGGAATTGTTTAAAGATGGTATCAATGCCGATCGTGCCGCTTGCGATTATAAAAAGGAAGTCATACCGGTTCCCACCGATCGCAAGGTAAAGGTGAAGATGGCTCCCGGCGGTGGTTGGGCTGCTAAGATTTATAAATAAAACGTATTTCCCGTGTAGTTGTAAAACACACGGCCCCCGAATATCTGCCGGAACAACGCGTATTTGTCTATACCCGTACAATGACAAATCCCGATCTGTTCCGGCAGATTATTTTTCAGATAGTCCGCTATGATATTGAATTTCTCGTCTTTGGCATTGTGGATATGGAAGCCTCCGGCCAGGAGTTGGAGTGTATATCCGGGAAAACTGTTGCCGATAGTCTGGAGGATATTGGTGATTCCCCGGTGGGAACAGGCGCTCAATACGGAATATGTATTTTCAGCTATCAGTGCGATCGCCAGTTCGTCGTTGAAAATATCAGGAACGACTCCTTCAGGTGTTTGCGTAAAGAATCGTTCGAAGTGAGTATCTTCCGGATTTATGACCGGAAGATCCGGAAATAGGAACAGTCCCGGAATAAGCTCCGTCTGTCTGGTGATAAAACGGAATCGGGATAAGTTCAGTAGGTTGGAGTCAATGACTCCGTTCTCCCGTTTATTTTTAAACTTCCGGTAAAGGACTTCCTGTTTGCAGATAACCGAAGCTTTTTTGTTGATGGCAAGAAAATGCCTCAATCCCCCTGTATGATCGCTATGTCCATGTGACAGGATAAGGAAATCCACCTCCGCAATATCGATATCCAAAAGTGCCGCGTTGCGGATAAACAGATCCGACTGTCCCGTATCGAATAATATTTTATACCCTTCGCTTTCAATAAGCAATGATAGTCCGTGTTCCGCCTGTAAGCTCCGCCCATAGACGGCATTCTCCACGAGGGTCGTGATTTTGTAATGCATAACCTTATTCTTTTAATTCCCAATTATGAGATAAATATAAAAAATCCTCTTAACAAAAACTTGCTAAGAGGATTTTTTGAGGTTCCTGGCGGATTCGAACCGCCGTACATGGTTTTGCAGACCACTGACTAAGCCACTCATCCAAGGAACCGAAATAAAAAAAGTAAAAAGTAATTTTCAATTACCAAGAGGTTCCTGGCGGATTCGAACCGCCGTACACGGTTTTGCAGACCGCTGACTAAGCCACTCATCCAAGGAACCAGTACATTTTAAACAACCATTCCGGTTTTGCGAGTGCAAAGAAAGATAATATATTTGGAATATGCAAATCTTTTTCTTCCTTTTTGTTTTGTCCCTTTTATGTAAAGCTTTTTATGATTGTCAAAATGAAATCACTACCCCATCAAAATCGGATTACTACCCCATGTTTTTGGAATTAGTACTGCGGGTAATATTTTTTAACGTTTCAAAAAGTACAGTATTGCCTCTATAAAGGTGTCAAAAAGATATAAGGGCAAAGCGGAAGGGGGGGCGGTTGGTTCTACAGGAAAAGCCTAGGGTTTGGAGATATTAGGAAAAAGAAGTTACTTTGTCATCTGTTAGCATAAACAATAAGGTAATGACATATATTGAAACTGAAATTCCCGGCGTGTGGATCATTGAACCGAAAGTTTTTAAAGATGCACGCGGTTATTTTATGGAGGCTTGGAAGAAGGCTGAGTTTGAAGAGCATATCGGCAAAGTGGAATTTGTGCAGGATAACGAGTCTTGTTCGTCGAAAGGCGTGTTGCGAGGTTTGCATTACCAACTGGCTCCTTACTCGCAGTCCAAGTTGGTACGTGTGATAAAAGGATGTGTGTTGGATGTGGCTGTCGATCTGCGCAAAGGTTCTCCGACATTTGGGAAGTATGTTGCCGTAGAGTTGTCGGACGAGAATAAACGTCAGTTTTTTATCCCGCAAGGATTCGCTCACGGTTTCCACGTCTTGAGCGAGGAGGCTGTTTTTACTTATAAGGTCGATAATCCTTATACGCCTACCCATGAACGCGGATTGCGTTTTGATGATCCTGTAGTCGGTGTGGATTGGAAGATCATGGACCTGTCTATTCTCAACTTGTCGGATAAAGACAGGAACGCCCCCTTGTTGCAAGATGCAGAAATAAACTTTAAATATTAACTCCTTTTTTCATTCTTTCATTCTTTAATTATTAATTCCTAATTATCCATTTATGAAGACTTATTTGGTTACCGGAGCCGCCGGTTTTATAGGCGCGAACTTTATTAAATATATGTTAGCGAAATATCTGGGAATAAAGATCGTAGTGCTGGATCTGCTGACCTACGCAGGTAATCTCGGAACGATTGCCGAAGACATCGACGGGGAGCGTTGCGAGTTTGTAAAAGGTGATATCTGCGACCGTGCGTTGACGGACGGGCTCTTTGCCAAATACCAGTTCGATTATGTCGTTAATTTTGCAGCGGAAAGCCATGTGGACCGCAGTATCGAAAATCCACAGCTTTTCTTGGTAACGAATATATTAGGTACTCAAAACCTGCTCGATTCCGCTCGTAAAGCGTGGGTGACGGGAAAAGCGGCTACCGGTTATCCCGAGTGGCGCGAAGGAGTCCGCTTCCACCAAGTATCTACTGACGAGGTGTATGGTAGTCTGGGTGCTGAAGGCTATTTCCATGAAACGACTCCGTTGGATCCGCGCAGTCCGTATAGTGCATCCAAAACGAGTGCCGACCTGTTTGTACAGGCTTACTCCGAAACTTATAAGATGCCGGTCAGCATCACCCGCTGTTCCAACAATTACGGTCCGTATCACTTTCCAGAAAAGCTGATACCGTTGATTATTAAAAATATCCTCGAAGGCAAGCCGCTTCCGGTTTATGGTGACGGGACAAATGTACGTGACTGGCTGTACGTGGAAGATCACTGCAAGGCTATTGACCTGGTGATTCATAAGGGACGGGCAGGAGAGGTCTATAACGTAGGCGGCCATAACGAAAAGCAGAATATAGAGATCGTGAAGCTGACGATCAGCACCATCCGCCGATTAATGACGGAACAACCCGAATATCGCCAGGTTCTGAAGAAAAAAGAGATGGGTGCGGATGGGCAGATTTCCATCGACTGGATCAACGAAAGCTTGATTACTTTTGTAAAAGACCGTTTGGGCCATGACCAGCGTTATGCGATCGATCCGACAAAAATCACAAACGAATTAGGCTGGACACCCGAGACTTCTTTCGAGATCGGTATTGTCAAAACGATCCGCTGGTATCTGGATAACCAGAAATGGGTAGAAGATATCACAGGGGGAGATTATATGAAATATTACGAGCAGATGTACGGGAACCGTTAAGGTTCCCTTCTCTCCGCTGCCCTTACCAGAGCTAAGTTTTTCCCCAACTCCGGTGCCGCTTCTTCGATCTGTTTGCGTACTGCGTCGCGAATATCTTTCCGGATGTTCTTGCGTGTACTGTCCAGTTCCGCTTGCTTAGCCGGTTTGAATATATCCTTGTATTTACATTTCGTGATCTTATACTTGAAATCATCCAAGTTGCCGGTGATGTCGATTCCCAGCTTGAAAGGAACGGGCGATTTGAGGACTGATAGATGGTAATTGAACGTCATATCCAGATTATGCGTTCCACCAACAGCCACTTTATAGCGATCCATCTCCACCAAGAATGGGAAAACTTCAATCTTATTGTCTTTGATGGCAAGGTCCACCGAGATACTATCTATCATATTCCGCTTCTTGTTTTTGAACATCAGCGTCTTCGATATCTCGGTAAATGTTTCTCCATCGAGCAGCACCATATTGTCCCCGTGCAGATAGCAAGACGAGTTAATGGACGGCATAATGAGAGACATGGTCGAATCCATTCTGCAAGTAGCCGTGACTTGGCAATCCAAGACACCTTCGAACGAACGGAGCATCGGGACTAATGTGTCGATGGAAGGGAAGAGGGCGATCAGCTTCTCCACCTTCACATCTTCCATGTCGAGGTCTAAACCGGCGGTCGCCTCCTGCCCGTCCTTAGCCCGGTAGACCATTGTCAGGTTCCCATTCCCCATATTGGATTGTATATTGAGCTTGCTCAGGTTGATACTCTGGTCGCGCAGGACAATCTCTCCGACCACGTTCTCTAATTCCAGGTCTTTAAAATCGATACGTTTCGCGTTCGTATGGAGAGCCATGTCGAGAAAGGCCGGAAGAACGAATAATTGGCTGGTCGTGTCGATTTCCGTTTGCGTGATACTATCTTGTAGCGATTCGGTATTGAGTTGTGCGATATTTTCATCACTGAGCATCAGCAAGTCCGAACTTTCCGCATATTGCATGCCACTGTTGATCGCCTGCATCAACTGGTTACAATCGATGTAGTCCGAATTTAGATTGAAATCTCCTTTCAATTTTCCTCCGCGAAGCATTGCCCTCCGGATCTGGCTGATCTCGCCGTTAAGGGTGAAATTGCTCTTGCCGAGATGTAGGCGGGCATCTGTCAGTGTGATGTCGTTTGTGTTGAACTTCATCGTCGTCGGCTCCATCCACATCGGGAGCGGGAACATGCGGCTGAACCCGCGCATTTGTTTGAAAGAGAGACTGCCCCGTGCTTCCCATTTGCGAAGGAATTGACCTTCTGTTTCGGCACTGTCGCCGGTGGCGGTTTTCCCGGCCATGTTCTTCCGTCTTTCTGCCAGACGCGCCCGTTGTTCGTCGGTCAGTGTGCGCCGTTGCCGGTTTGCCATCTGCTGGCGCCGTGCATCCCGATAGGGAAGGGCTTCGATCGTAAACGAACTTTCCGTCAGGGAGAGTCCTGTTCGTAAAGGTACACTGATGTATTTCAGCGTGTCGATTGAAATGACGGCGGCAGCTGTCGGGGTTAATTTGTCGGATGCAGACGGTTTGATGCCACCTTTCAGTTCGGAACGTCCGGCCACGATCCAGACGGAATCGGCTGTGCGGGTCCTCAGATGGCCGAAAGCCAACCATCCGGTCATCGGTATGACAGCTGTTGTGTCGATAACAGGCGATGTCTGGGCAAGCATCTCCAATTTGCTTATATTCGTGCTGATTTCATCTTTATATCGGATGTTCAGACTGTCTATTCCCATCGTCATTCGCATCAAGTTTTGCGATTCGATGTAGAGGCTTTTCTGGTGTGTCGTGTCGATTGCCAGATAGGCACCGGAAATGAAAATATCCATGCCGAGCGGCTGGCTGAACGCTTTCAGTTTGTCAATATTGAGTTTTCCAGAACTGTGTATCTTTCCGAACCGGCTTTCGACAAGATCATTCACGGTAAAGGTGGTCGACAGATCTGCATCCATTACGCCTTCCACCAACAACGTGTCCGGATTAAGGAATTCTTGCCCCAACCGGGTAAAGTCCACCTTTCCTTTCATCCCGGCCCGGACGGACGGGTTCTTGAACAGGTTGGTCACTTTGGCCTGCATATCCAATGAAGTGTTGAGCCCTTTCATCGTGAGTTGTTCGAGCGAGACGAAGGAAGAATCCGGAAAAGGTCCGTTCAGATGGATATCCAGGTCCATTTCCAGTGTGTCGATACCTTGTTTGATATCCTTGATATGATAGGAGCCGTTTTCTATTTTGCAACACAGGTTCACATTAGGTATGATACTGTCTCCCAAAAAGCCGTGAATACTTCCTTCCACGAGGATCGAACCTTCCGCCAGTGTCTTGTCGCGATTCTGAAAATACGCATCGGGTATGAATTTCAGCAGATCGTTCATGTCCGAGATTTTCAATCCCATGTCCATATCGATACGGGTGCGCTGGTCTTCCGGGAAGTGGCGTATCGCTCCATCGGCGGTGAAAGGTAGATTGTTGACCATCAATTCTGCATCTTTCAAAGTGATCGAATTGTAGTGTTCGGCAAGCACTAATCTACTTTTGAGACGAAGCGACAGGTCGTTTTTCAAAGTATAAGTAGGGTTGCTGAATAAAAGGGATGAACACCCCGTTTCAAAATCGAGCGTATTGGCTCCTCCCGCCAATGAGCCGTCGAGGCGTACGAAGAAGCCCCCGATTTCGGTAAAAAGGTCTGTCTGGCGGTCGTCATACGTGAAATGTCCTCCGTAGATGCGTACCTTTTGCAAGTCGATAGGAGGCAAGGGCTTTTTACCTGCATTGGCCTCTGTCGAATCCGTCTCACTTTCGTAGATATCCCAGTTCGCATGTCCGTCCTTATTGACGAATCCATAGAAACGTGGGTTCTCAATGGAAAAGTCCTTGATAGTGATCTTACCGCCGAAAAGGTAATCGAGCGGTTGCAGGGACAGGGTGGCCCGGCTGAAAGCAAGCAGTGAATCGGAAGGAATTGCCAGTTCCTCTTCATGGGCGGTCGAATCTTCGGCTGCGTGCGAGATCAGGTGGCCGTTCGTCAGCTTTACACCTAAATAAGGATAGGTTTCGAAATAGGTCAGTTCCACCCGTTCGCAATCCAAATGTGCATCGATGAACTTGTTTGCCTGCTCGATAACCAGCGGTGTCAGTTTCTCCGGAGGCAGTACTCCCCAGTTCAGAATGCTGAACCCGATAGCCGGGAGTATGAATATCAGGGTAACAACAGCCAGGACGATGATTGTCGGTATTTTCTTTTTTCTTTTCATTGTTATTCTTTCGGACCGTATTTTATGAAGTTTCGAAACACACAAATGTATATATAAATTGCAAGAAGGACAATATTTCGGGAATATTATACCGAAAGTCGCATTTCTCGAAATAAAAGAAACTTTATAGTATATTTGTTTGCACTCTCATAATTTTGCTTGTTATAAAAGGAAGTTTATTAACATACAAAGACTATATGATATGGGAGAAAATTATAGGCTGATCAAAAAGAGAAAAATCCTTACGTTGGAGGATTATGTAGATGAACGTGTACGGAATAAACGTTCTCTTGGAAAGTACAGCACGGCCGATCTCTATCAGGCGGCAGGCTACCATTTCCGGAATTTCTATGGAAAAGAAGATTGCCGTTTGTCGGATTTGAACCCGACCTTAGTAGCTGACTTCGTCCATTACCTGCAAAGCCTCCGGCTGAAGACGAATACGATCAACAGCTATCTGAGCAGTTTGCGGGCCATATTCAATGCCGCTTTGCAAAGCCGTATCGTCAAAGTAAAGGAACATCCTTTTTCCGGCCTGAAGTTGAAACGTGAAATGACGGCCAAACGGGCGGTTTCAGTGGAGTTTGTCAAAAAAATGGCTGCAATGGATTTTACTGAAGATCCGAGGCTGGATCTGGCAGCCGATCTTTCACTTTTCAGTTTCATGGCTTACGGGATGCCCTTTATCGACATCGTACACCTGAAAAAGGAGAATATCGACGGAGACGAAATCATCTATAACCGCCACAAAACAGGCGTCCAAATCCGTATCAAGATAACGATCGGGATGCAGATTTTGATCGATAAGCATAAAAACAAAGGTTCCTATCTGTTCCCCGTGCTGACCGACTATACCGGTTATCATGGTTATAAGTCCTTGTTGGCCGTGCATAACGAGTCGCTGAAAAAGATCGGCCGGCTATTGCATGTCCCTGTGAAGCTGACCTCGTACGTCATGCGTCATACCTGGGCTTCGGAAGCTTTGCGCTGCAATATCCCGATCACGGTTATCAGCCAGGCGATGGGACACACGTCGGAAAAAACAACCCGCATTTATCTGGGGCAATTGGATGCTTCGGTGTTAAATAAAGCGAACAAACAGATAACCGGCATATTGGATGTTTTTTTTCAGAAAAGAGAGTGAACTTATTTATGAAATAAGTGAAAAAGCCCGAAAAACCATTTGCTGTATCAGGTCTTTTCTTTATCTAATAAAGTCTCTTACGAGCTAATTTTTCATTTCTTCCGTACAAAGGAAGCGTATACATTTTAGAAAAACAAGATATTTTCTGTTTTTTTGTTTGAATTGTTGGTTTTCATCTCTGTCATTGGAGGCCGAGAGGTGATTTATTGTGTTTTTTTGTCTATCCGGACCATTTATCCGCCCATTTAGAATTTATATGGCAGTACCTCTCCAGGCCAGCCATTAATTTAACAATCGTTGTCATTGCCGATGTTCTTTTCTTTCGGCTTTAACCGGATTTCAAATTTGCATGTCTGCCCTTTTCATGGCTTTAAAGGAGGTTTTGTTTAATAAAATAATCTATGATAATTAAGGATTATTTTCAACCTCAAAAACGACATTATCTTATTTCATAAATAAGATATACCTAATTCTTACTTATTTCATAAATAAGTTCATATTCTTTGATATCTACATTCGGACTATTGCCCCCATGTAACTGATGAAAAAAATATAATTCTATGAATAGAAAAGACATTGAAAAAATTACAGCCGCCAGACTCGGAGTCCCGGTAACAACGGTAGAACCTTTTGTCCAGGCTTTTTTAGAGACAGTCTCCGATTGCCTGATGTACGGACACCATGTGACCATACAACGGTTCGGTTCCTTCAGACGCTGGGAACAAACCAGCCGTCCCGTCCGCAACCCGCGGACAGGCGAACCCTGTATGCTCGAACCCCGCACCTCCGTGAAGTTCAACCCCGGAAAAACGCTGTTCGAAAAGATGAACACCGACCTTGTGGACAAACAACAGGAGTGACCGATCGAATTTATTAACAACTTAGATACAATCCAAATGAAAGTGAAGAAGCTTTTTTTTGCGGCGTTGCTGCTCTGCGTTTCGCTTTGCACCTATGCCCAAACCGAGATCGGCAAGGGGAAAGCTCCTGTCGTCGGGCTTAAGACAAACCTCCCTTATTGGGGGACGGCAACATTTAATGCCGGACTGGAATTCCGCCTCGCCAAAAAGTGGTCATTGGATATTGAAGCCGGATTTAACCCGTTCGACGGAAAGAATGACGACGGGACCTACGACCGGTCCCTCAAACACCTGCGCATCCAGCCGGAACTGCGCTATTGGTTCTGCGAAGCCAACAACGGCCATTTCCTCGGCCTCCACGTCCCGTACTATTTATATAATGTAGCGGACGTCAAGCTGATCGGCCTCGAAGACGAACGCCGCGAAGGCTGGGGCGCCGGCGTAGGCCTGAGCTACGGTTACCAGTGGATGCTCTCGAAGCACTGGAGCATGGAGGCGACCGTCGGGGTAGGGTATATCTACTTCGAATACGACCGCTACCCCTGTACCGACTGCGGCAACCGCGAGACGGACCGCCACAAAAACTATTTCGGTCCCACGCAGGCCGCATTGAACTTCATTTATCTATTCTAACAGTAAACGCATGAAACGTATGATGAAAAAGACTATAGGCAGTATGCTGATGGGGTTGTGCGCAGCCTCGGCCCTCAATGCGCAGTCGCCCGTCACGGTCGAACGGCAGTCCGTGCAGCGTTCCGGTTCCGACCTGGTCGTGAATATGCGCGTCGACATCAGTAATATGGAATTGGGGCGCAACCGCACGGTGGTCTGCACGCCCCTGCTCGAAAAAGGCGACAGCCTGCTGGCCTTGCCGCCGGTGGTGGTGAACGGGCGCACGCGCCAGATCGCCTACGAACGCCGCGACGGGGCCGCCCTCGTGCAGCCCGGCGAAGTGGTGGTACGGCGCAAGAACCGGACGGAGCAGAAGGTGGACTACTTAGTGAAAGTGCCCTTCCGCGCGTGGATGAACCGGGCGGATGTGTCGATGGTGACCGATCTCTGCGGCTGCGGGTGGAAGGCGCTCCAGAATGACAAATCCCATCTCTTTGCCGTCAACCTCGAGGTGCCCGTCGTGAAACCGGTGCCCGCCTTCCTGGCTCCTGCCGCCGAAGAGGTGAAACGGCGTGCCTTGAATGGGCAGGCCTACCTGGATTTCCTTGTAAACAGCACCGTGATCCGTCCCGACTACCGCAAGAACCCCGGCGAACTGGCTGCCATCCGCAGCACGATCGAAGCTGTCAAGGAGAATACGAACGCGACCATCACCCACGTCTCCATCAAAGGCTTTGCTTCGCCCGAAGGCGCCTATGCCAACAACGAACGCCTGGCGGAAGGACGTGCCGAAGCCTTGCTCGGCTACGTAAAGGAGTTGTATGATTTCAGCGGCGTGCCCTGTGACGTGGCCTCCGAGCCGGAAGACTGGCAAGGACTGGAAACGCGCCTCGCCGCCTCCGACATCGAAGGCCGTGAAGAGGCCCTCGCCATCATCCGTGCCGGCGAGCCCGCCGACCCCGACGCCCGCGAATGGAAACTGAAGCAACTCCCTGCCTACCGGCAGATTCTGGCCGATATCTATCCTGCCCTGCGCCGTTCGGACTATGTGGTGGAATACAACATCCGCAACTTCACCCTCGAAGAAGCCCGCGACATCATCTACCGCGACCCTTCGCAACTGAGCCTCGAAGAGATGCACCGCGTCGCGCTCAGCTATCCGGCCGGAAGCGACGAATATAAGGAGGTGTTCGAGATCGCCGTCCGCATGTATCCCGACGACCCCGTCTCGAACCTCAACGCCGCCAACATCGCCCTGCAAAACCGCCAGGCCGACAAGGCCCGCCGCTACCTCGCCAAAGCAGCCCCCTCCCCTCAGAAAGAGCTTGCCGAAGCGATCCTCCTGATGCTCGCCGAACAGTGGGACGAAGCCGAAACGGCCCTCAGCCGCCTCGCCGCAAAGCCGGAAGTGGCGGAAGCCGCAGCTGCCAACCTGGAGATGGTCAAGCAGATGAAGGAATAAGAAAATCATTTTAATAAACAATCTTTTTTACTAATTCTAAAAACAAACAGAAATGAAAATGAAAAGTACATTATGGGCACTCGCCTTCGCTTGCGCGGCGGTGTCCTGTTCGGACGATTTCGAGGATCCGAACAACGGGGGGAATGACTCGGATTTGAATGGCGAGACTGCCAAAATGAAAGTCGTTATCAAAACGGAAGTAACAACAAAAGCGTCTGCTTCTGCCGAAGAAGGAGATGATGATGAACTTGGAACAAAGGAAGAGTCTGAAGTAAAAGACTTGACTGTATTCTTGTTTACGGATGGTAATGCTGCTACGACTGATGTGATTGATTTTACCGGAACAAGTGATATTATCGCAACCGGCTATACGACTGTCGACAATACTGAAGGTTCTGACCATCCGGATAAGCATGGTTGGCAGGCGGAAGTCAAAGTGAAGGTGACTGAAAAAGGAACTGCAACAACGTTAGCCGGCAATACGTATGGAGTGATTGCTGTGACAAATATTGGTAGTGAGGCATTGGCTAATGAAGCTGGTATTACGACTGGAGCGCAGTTGGCAGATTATTTGCAGGCTTCTATCTACACTGACAGCAAGGGCTTTGTCATGTCGACGCATATGTTGGTTGATGATGCCGGCCATAGGTCTGAAGTAGAATTTCCGGCTGCAACAAGTGGTGATCAGGAAATTCCTGAAGTAGAAGTTTTTGTTGAACGTCTGGCAGCTAAAGTCCGGATTAATCCGGCAGCAGATGTTACTGGTTATCTTTATGAGATTGTCAACTCTGACGATAAAGTCGCTTTGCAACAAGCTGCCGTTTTAAACCAACTGACTTCCGGTTCTTATCTGTTGAAGCGGGCGACAAGCAAAGTTGCAGCAAATTTATTGGAGGAACTTGATTTGACCGCTAACCCTGCTGATGTTTATCTGGAAGACGAGGCATACAATGACACAGATGGAAAAGCCAATTTCGTCATCGACCCGTGGACTCGCCTTAAAAACGGTGTAACAGTATTTACAGATGGTAACGTTGCTATGCCGACGACAACAACGACTGCATTACCTGCTGCTGCAAATAAACAATTAGCGTATGGTAATTACTTGACGGGAACATTGACAGGTGGTGCTATGACATCACAGAATTTTAACACTTATAGCGCTTGGTATGACGCATTACCGACCTCTACTACTGCTTTTGCAAGCCGACAGTTAACAGCAAAAACTTTGACAGGTACGGATCCTTTGACATTGGCCTATACAATGGAAAATACGACAAATGTGGCCAACTCATTGAATGGTTTCTCTACCGGCGTACTTTTCAAAGCGACTTATTATGCTGATCAAACGATGCAGATCGATACCGACAATAAGAGCGTGAATCCTGCCGACTCAGATTGGGGAAGAGATGATACTGATGTTGATAATCTGACATTCTACACCTATCGTTCACACAAAGATATGAAGTTCGCCTCTCTTGAAGCTATTTTCGCGTATACTTTGGCCCAGCAGGTTGAGGATGTTGATAAGTATAGTGGTAATGATTATTATTTTTATAATACATTTATGACTGATGCTCAAGATGTTTCTGCGACTTTCGACGCTCTGACTGTTAAGGCCTTTAAAGAATCGAAAACATATACGGAAAATCGTGTTGATGATGTGTTTGGATATCTGGCCTATTTGAAAACGAATCTGGAGTCTGCACAGGATAATGCTACTTTAGGAAGTCTGAAGGAAAAAGATGATCAAAATGCAAATTTGAAAACATTCAAGGAGTATATAACAGCTCTTGCAGATGCAGATAAATACGTTCACGTCAAATCTTATATTGATGGTGAATGCTACTATCTGTACTGGATTCGTCATGAAAATAATGACAATTATAACAAGATCGGTCCGATGGAGTTCGACATCGTCCGTAATAACATTTATGATCTGACTGTTGCCGGAATTTCAGGATTAGGCCTGTCCGGCATCGAGGTTCCGGATCCTAAGAATCCGGACGAAGATGGAACAACGAAGATGAATGTTGTTGTCAAGGTTAAGAACTGGGTAGTCCGCAACAACGGCGGCATCATCCTCTGATCCCATTCCAACTTATATATAAAACCCCATGCGGTTGCCGGCGGTTCAAACCCGTCGGCACCCAAGGGGAACTTCAAACAGAAGCCCCGGCTTCGGCCGGAGAGAGAAGGCGGGGCCGGGGGCATCTGTAATCTGATTTCTTTACCAAATTATCTTTGGCAGAAAACAAAATATAGTATAACTGAATATGAGAAATATATCTACAATATTGACAAAAACAATCGGTGCGATGATGCTGGCCGGTATGACCGCGTGCGACTACTTCGCCGACGATTCGCTTCAGCCTTGCGAATACCGCGTGCATTTCGTCTACGATTATAATATGAAATTTGCCGATGCTTTCCAGCGTGAGGTCGATCAGGCCACATTGTTTATCTGCGACAACAAGGGTAATTACATCATGCGGCGTGATATCGAAGGCGCAGAGCTGAAAGCCAACAACATAAAGCTGGACCTCGAGCCGGGCACCTACTACGCCGTCACCTGGGCCGGCCTCGACGAACAATCCTATGACGGGCCCGCACCCGTAGCCGGAACGACCACCCTCCAGGAACTCCGCCTCCGCACCCTGCGCGAGGCCGACGCGACACAGCCGGGCGAACTCACGCCCCTCTGGCACAGCCTCGACACCCTCGTCGTCACGCGCAGCAAGCATGAAGACAAGCAAGTCTCGCTGGCCAAAAACACCAACAAACTGCGCTTCGTCCTCCAGGACACCGACGGTAACTGCATGGACGTCCGCGACTTCACCTTCGAGATCAAGGCCGACAACGGCTATATGGACCATGACAACAGCCTGATGGACGATCCCGTGATCACCTACCTCCCTTATATGACCAAAAACGTCAACATTGCCGAAGGCGACAGCATCATGGGCAAACCCGCCATGCAAACCGTCGCCGTGGCCGAAATGAACACCATGCGCCTGATGGCGGGCGAAAACTACCGCCTCATCGTGCGCCACAAAAACTGGGAAAAGGACGTCCTCAACATCAACCTCAACAACTACCTCCTCCTCACCCAGATGGAGGGACACGACATCAGCGCACAGGAATACCTCGACCGCCAGGACGAATACTCCATCGTCTTCTTCCTGACCCCGACCTACTGCCCGGATTGTCCCGATCCCGATCCCGACCCGGACCCCGATCCTGATCCTGACCCCGATCCTGACCCCGATCCAGATCCCGACCCCGACCCGGTCATCCCCGATCCGGAAATCCCGATCGTGCATTACGCCTGCCTGAAAGTCCAGGTCAAAGACTGGGTGATCCGCATCAACGATGCCGGCCTGTAAAAAAGTGAACTACAAAAAAGTGAACTACAAAAAAGTGAACTACAAAAACAGAAAAATATGAAAAACAAACTATATAAAACCGCAAAAGCAGTAGCGCCCTCACTACTGCTCTTGCTCTTTCTGCTCCCCGCCTGCTCCGACGAAAGCAGCAACACCCCCGACATCCCCGAAACGAAATACGCCAAACTGACGATCACGCTGGGGAGCGCGGATAGTGCGAGGCCGAGTTATACGAAGGCGATGGGGGATAATGATATTTTTAATACCGATTCAGCCGATCTCGCTCATGAACATTTTATAAAAGACTGGTGGATCGTGGTGATGAAATTGAACAACAGCTCTTTTAGCGTGGATAGCATCATTTCGAATACGACAGCGAATAACGTTGATGATGATTCGGAAACGGAAGTCGGCATGGATCTGATTATCGGAGAGACGTATAAGTTCTATGCGTTTACCAATCTGGATGGCTTGGTAACTACTGATAAAGACGAGGTCCTGAATGGTTTAAAGGGAAAGTCGGAAGCGGATATGCTGAATTTAGCCGTTACCATGCAGGAGATGGATAAATATGTGAAAGATGCCACTCATACTACTCCTGCCGAAATCCCGATGAGCAGTTATGGATACACTCATGTAATCACTGATGATCCAAACAAGAATCAATTGTCTATTTGCTTATTCCGCCTGTTAGGCAAAGTGAGTATTGACGTTACGAATGGAACAGGCAAGGAGGTTACGCTTAATAAGATAACGATGGGCAAGTTCCGTACCACAGGCCAGATATTCTTGTTCCCGTATGACGCGACAACTAATTTGGGGTATGAAAAGGGAAATCTGTTTGTTGGGCAGGGACAAGGAGATGAATACAAATTGCAATCCCCAGACTTCCCTAATGAGAATGATGCAGATGAAAGGACAAAAGGAAAGGATAAAGAGTTTGAACTGAATCAGTCTTTAGCCAGTAATGCTGACAAACCTTATAATTATTCTTTCTATATCAATGAAACCTCGTATAAGAACCAGGAGACGAACGCGAGCGACATGACAATCGCCCTTGATGTTTCAGGTGTAGAAAAAGACCTGGCACCGAAGAATACGAAGTTCTACTTCGTCCGCCGCAACGACTTGCTGAAGATCCCGGTGCTGATCTCCGATGCCAGCACCAATGTCACCGTTTCACAAAAGCATATGCCGATTGGCGGATTACCTATCCAGCTAACCTTCCCTAACGGTGCTATCATTTCCGACCAGACGGTTCATCTGGATCATGCCGGCGAGGTAAAGATAGGTTATGAGTTGAAAAAGTTGAACGGTCAGACGTCCGGTTGGAGCTTGAAATATTATCCAGGAACACATACGCCTGGTGAGCAGTTTTGTAATGCCCGAGTCATGGAGAACGTTGAACACTCAAACGATGAAGGCTTGATCCTTGAAGGAGATACGGCGACCAACGAGGATATGTGGACCAATTTGAAGTGGCTTGGAGGAACTGACACCCAACCTATATATGGCTATAAGCTGACTCCCGACAAAGTGACTGATGGTGGTAGTCAAGAAACAGACAGCCCGACAAAGGGTAGCTTCACCATCCGAGTCCAGGAAGTGGTTTCCGGTGAAGCCAAAATCAAGCTGACTTTGGTCGCCACAAAAGATGAAACCGAAGTCGTATTACCCTATACATTAACAATAAAGTTCGGAAAGAAGGGAGGTAACGCATGATGAGACGCTATACATTATATAATATATACAAGGCAACCCGCACTTTACTGCTGGCCACAGGTCTGTTGCTGGCGGGCGGGGGCGTGGCTTGGGGACAAGAGGACCGAATAAATGAGGAGGTTATCCCTAATTCTGAAATTACAGAGATATTATATGTTGTACCTGGTGAGCCAAAGACAATAGAATTCCAAACAAATGATGCTTCCGATAAACTGGATGGTTATATCAGATGGTATGTGGAATCAGCCGATGGAACAAGAAGTATAACTGGATTAACTGAAAAAAATGAATTTGATGAATATTCTAATGGTCTTGCTTGGTATAGGAGTACAACAAAGCACGAAGACTACCCTAAGAATGCATGTTCTATAACATGTAAGTTTGCAAAAGATCAGATAGAAAAGGGTATAACTCTTGTTTATGATGCAAGCTCGGCGAGTGCGGATAGGGAACAACGGGGAACAGGAGGAGATCAATATTGGTTTTTAACCCCTCATTCTATCGGTGTACGCCATAAATACATCATAAAAAATGCGAGTGAAAGATCGGCAGCTTTAAAAGCGGCAAAGGATTCTCTTGTGAAGATAGGGGGCAGTAATATATCCTCAGACATTAGTACTCTATTAAAAGCACCCAATAAGTCGGCATGTGTATTACATACTTATACGATACATACCCCGATACAAAACGGTACGAACTATAGGTTGCCAGAAAGGTTGGATAATTATTATATGGGTACAACAACTCCTCAAGTTGCTCAACATGTAAGATGGACGATGTATGGGGAAGATGGTGGCCAATTGGAGCAAGTGGATAACAAAGCTAATATTTTATCTTATAAATTTGCTACAGCGGATATGGATACAACAGTCTCACACAAGCGTTATATCTTGACTGAGGTATCTGCCGATAGCAGTACGTGGTATCCGGTTTCTCTTTTGAATATTATATTGGAGCCGTTCTCATTGCCTCTGACGGAAAGTGAGCTGGATGGCTTTAGAAGTAATCCGAATTATAAAGATCGTTTTGAGGATAGTTTGCTGGTCGACGGTCGGTATGAACTGCTGGAGAATATATCTTTTGAAGAACAGGGTGAAATATTGTCTAAAGAAGCCTTGATTGCTGATCCTTCTTTAAACTACAGAAAAACTCCATTAATTGCCGACTCTTATTATGCTTTTGCTGCTCCTCAAACATATGCTGATAAGAGGGATAGTAGATTGTCGGTAGGACGTGGAGAATATGCGTTGTATAGAACGTTGAACTATACTGATATATCACGGCGAGGCGATAACTACTCTGGTGGTCAGTATATGGATTATTTCCCAACAGACGGCTATAGTATAGCCGTTGTAGACCGATTGAATGAAACGACAAATAGAGCTGAGTTTGGCTATTTTATGTATTTGGATGCTGCGGATGAACCGGGTGTCATCACAAAAATCCCGGTGGAGAATTTATGTGCTAATACTTCTTTGATCGTAAGCGCATGGATTTGTGACTTGGCACATAAGAATGGTACTAATCCTGGAGTTCACGCCGATGTCGGATTTACATTTAAACGTATTGACTATGATGACAAGGGTGATAGTACGGAAGTTATTTTAACCAAGTATTACACAGGAGCTTTGTTACATAAACCTGCTAACCCAACAAATGCCCATCCGGCCTTCTGGCAGCAGGTATCATTCAAGTTTTCATTCTCCAATGCTGAAATTTCGAATGATGAGCGATCCCGATATATCTTGGAAATATCCAATAATTGCCCCAAGTCCAATGGTGCGGACTACGGTATCGACGAAATCAAGGTCTATCGTTCTTTGCCAAACATCGATGTGCAGCGTAAGGATGCTTGCGATGCGTCTACTTTGATCGTAAGCTCGTCTTATGAAACCCTGTTGCATAACATGGGTTGGGATTTGAATCCGGACATATTGACCGGATTTGATTTGAAGACTGTCAGTACAAGAAAATATCGGTATGGTTTGATGGGGGATGATCCGAATGCCGATATTGAAACCATAAATATGCATGTCGGTAATATCTATTATGGCTTTGTGGAAGATACGACCAAGAGTGGGGCTGATGAAGAAACTTGGATTACGGTCAATAAGGATCCGGATGTTGCTCAATTGGGATTATCCAAAAGTATACGTGTCGCCGTCCCGACCAGTCCGGGGGAATATATAGCGACTACAGGTGGAACAGAAGGCCTTCCTACTTCGAGAGCAAAGGCGCTTGAAGCTGAAATCACCATGAATTTACGGGCGATAAACGACTATAATGCTGATACGCAAAGGGGGCCGGAAGGAAACAAGCCACCCTATTATTGGCCGGATGCGAAAGAAATTGATATTACAGGGTTGCAAAATAGTGGCGGAACATTAAAGGCCTCATCTGCCATATTAGCTGATGCGGATTTATTAAATCTGTACAATGCTAAAATAAAAGAGTTGTATAGTATACTCCATGTTCCTCGTATCCGTTGCCCTTGGACGGAAGATGGAGGAAAAACTATTTGTCTGAGTGCGATCGATGTCGAGGATACGGATTTAAAATTCTGGAATGAGCTTATCGGAGTGGATGCTGATGGGAACAACGAGTATGCATCGGGCAAATATTTTGTTGTACTCTTCAGTGCGGCTGATGTCCTTGGTTCGAACAATCTAACCAGTAGTGTAGTCAATCTGCGGAGTAAATGTACTTTGATATCCGAGTTCTATGTGTTGCCTTCTATCCGTATCGTTGTCAATACGAAGACGGAAACGGGCGGTGTGACTTGTATTGGAGAAATACACAATATGGATGCTCACTTGACTGCTCCCGCACAAGATGAATATGGCAATATCATAGATGATAAGGTTATGGAAGACTTGGAAAAACTTTATCCCGGTACAGAATATACATTCGACTGGTTCTTGGGGCCTGAAACGGAATATTTGAAAGTGCTTGAAGGTGTTAGTACAGATCCGAATCATATTGATTTAAAGAGTATAATTGCAGATCTTAGAACTGCTCAAAATCTTGGTGTACAACCTATTACTGAAGCTGCAATAGATGCTGTAAATACAAATGTGCTAAACGATGCTGAAAAACAGCTTTTGAAGCGGCTTTTGAACGAAGGTAAATTATTGACCGGAAAACAAGTCTCGTTCCAGTTTATAGATCAAATCGTAGCTATGCCTTATGTTTCAGGTAGGACAGGGTTACCGGCTGATCAAGCCGATAAACTTTATTGTACGGATGCACAAGTCGTGGATTTGCCGACACAGTCGAATGTGCCGGAATTGTCTGTTGGCTTCCCTGATGTGCAGTACGCAGATTCTTGGACAGTACCTCTGCGTTTGGGGTTACCCAATATCAGAAGTGGAAAGACTCTTGCCGATATTCCGATTCAGAATGCGATCTCTTTCGGAATGGATCCCGCAGATGGTCATTGTCTGAAGCATGTTACAGCTAACGACACGATCTTTTTGGTTACAAATAGTGCGGATCCGGCAGAAAGGTATATCCCGGTTGCAAAACTGACAAATTTATATGCGGACAATAATGAGGCTGATGACAAGAATAATGTATTGTCTTTAGTCTTTGACAATACACTGCGTACTGGTGAAACATTAAATTGGTCAGATGTATTTGGAACGGAACAGATTTATTCGTTGCTTATTCCGTTTGGTGAATATGAAAGTGCAGGTGCTACTGATCCAATACCAGGGTCATGTATGGGATATGCCCGATTGTTGATCAAGATCGTTCCAGAGTATTTGACCTGGAAAGGTGATGACACAGGTTCGTGGTATAGTGATAATGCAAATTGGCATCGATCAACCAAAGGTGAAATATTCTTGGATGCTTTTGGACAATCTACGGAGGATGCCAACGGCTACAGTTATCCGATGTCAGCAGCTTTTTCACCGTTGTACTTTACAAAGATTACAATTCCGGATAGTAAACAATTAGCGTTGCAGGATGAAAAGGAACTTCGTAAAGATGTTGTTTTACCATTGGATCATATGGCAACGGATAGTATAGCCTACGATATGGCTGTCGATAGTGTATCTACAGATCGATATGAGATCGTTCCCTATTACGGCAACAAAGTAAGAGAAATCTACTTCAAACCGGGTGCCACCTTGATGAGCCAGCAATATCTGACGTATGACACGGCACGTGTGGAATTTACAATGAAGGAAGACTCTTCTTACTGGATGTCTTCTCCGTTGAAATCCGTTTATGCAGGGGATATGTACACGTTATCCGACGGAGTCCAGAATACTCCGGCATTCGATTATATTACATATCAAGAAGGGACAAACAGCCGTTGGGATCCGGCTTTCTATCAGAAGGCTTGGGATAAGGCGGTTGCCTATGCGGTATCGAATACTGAGGATGGAACAGCTGTTAAAGATACAGGCCGTGTGGCTGCCGTCAAATCCAACTGGAGCATCGAGTATAACGATGTCTGGGTTCCCTATACCCTCGGTAAAGGTTTCTATGCCCGGGTAGCAGGAAAGGGTGCAACAGTTCGTTTGCCGAAGGCGGATTTGGACTACAAGTATGAATCGGCTCCGGCTACTCGCGCTGCTGGTCCGGAACTTTCTCCCCAACCGACAGAGAGAGACAGTAGTGGAAGATTGGCAAATGGCGAGGCTATAGCAATTACTCTGGAAAACGATGTCGATGGTGACGGCACACACTACTTAGTGGGTAATCCGTATATGACCTATCTGAATATGCATCAATTCTTTAATGGGACTAATAACCAAAGTTTGCAAAAGAAGTATTGGAAATTAGACAGAGAGAGGGGCATTGAAGCTATTGTCGGAACGCCGGATGTAGGTTGGACCGGAACAGAAACAGAAGATGGAGCAGGTGGGAAAGCAATTTCCGGCTTTATCGCACCTATGGAGGCTTTCTTCGTGGAAGTGGATCCAGCAACAGTTGCTCCTGATAAACCTGCCGTTGTCAACTTCAATACCGGCATGATGGCAACCAAAGCAGAGGCAACGGCAACATCTCCCGTTACCCGCTCCATCTCCGCCACCTCCCCCGTATTGACACTGACCGCCGACCGTGACGGGAAGAAAGGCCGTTCGGTAATCACCCTGCGCGACAAGGCCAGCAATGCCTACCAGCCGCAGGAAGATGCCGTCGTCCTTCTCGACTCCGAACTGGATGCACCGGTAGCCTATTCCGTTGCCGGCAACCGCGCCGCACAGGTGAATGCTCTGCGGAGCATCGACAATATCCCTGTAGGGGTTTACAATAGCCGCAAGGGAGATGTGACCGTGACGATCGAAGGGATGGACCAATTGGCTGAGCCGCTCTATCTGTATGATGCTTATACACGCAAGAGCACACTGCTGGAAGGGGATAGCCATACGCTGGAAATCTCCGGCGAAAGTCATGGGCGCTACTATCTGCGCAGTTCCGCTATCGGAAGTGTGGGGGATAATGCGATCGCGGTCTATTCGGTGCAAAGTGGCAAGGTGATTGTCTCATCCACCCAGGAAGTCCGTAACATCAAAGTTTACTCCCTCAGCGGCGCGATGGTCAAAAACTACATGAACTTGAATACGACCCAGTACACCTTCAACCTGCCGGCCGGTGTCTATGTTGTCCATGCCGAAGGCAAGGACGGCGCAGTCAAGGTCGAAAAGGTGATAGTACGCTGATCTTTCTCTCGCAAGAGAGACAAAAGGAGATGAATTCTAAGTCCTCTCCAAACAATATCTCTCAAATCTTACCCAAGTTTACGAACATTAACGTATCCTTGGGTAAGTTCGTATATAGACATAACAACTCTTCAGAAGTGTATAGCTACTTCCTAAACCTAAGATGTTTTCGAAGTTAAGGACCTTTTTTATTATACGGCTAATGTTACAAATGGAGTCTGCCTTCGTATCACAGCAAAAGATCTTGCTATGATTTTGGCTCTTACTGCATTGATTACAGATGCTTTATGTTTCCCCTCCGCTATTTTCCTTTTATAATATGCTTTCATCTGCGGATCCCAAGATATGGCAGTAATAGCTGCTCGGGTAAGGTATACTTTTACTTCTTTGTTAGCCAATGAAGAAGTCTGCGTTTTTCCCCGTATGGAAATACCTGAAGTATGTTCAAATGGGGCAACCCCACAATAGCAGGCAAATTTCCTCGGGGTGTCAAATCTTTGAAAATTGTCAGTAACACACAGTAATACAATGGCATTGATAATTCCTATTCCTTTTATACTTCTTAATAGCAAGTAGTTTGTGTAAAGCGATGTACTGGCGGCTATTAGTTGCTCCATATCTTCTTCCACTTCCAGGATCTTTTCTTTTATCGACTTGAGCTGCTCTTCCAAAAAAGAAATGGATTCT